>AJXC01001426.1_pt1 | contig 10088 bp, 14 predicted proteins | sample 404948 | NCBI WGS metagenome assembly AJXC01 (sample SAMN02954314, study PRJNA77837) | marine metagenome | biome: aquatic; feature: Guaymas Basin Hydrothermal Plumes; material: sea water; isolation source: Guaymas Basin Hydrothermal Plumes and Background water depths 1600, 1775... ... | reverse complement strand
ATCAGATGAGATTCAAGCATAAAAACAATTAGGGAGACCTATAACCGGAATCAAACCGACAAAAATTAGCAATACTGGGAACAGACAGGCTTTAAGTGCTTCTTTCAAAATATGATTTATTTCAGCTAACCAAGCTTTAAAAGAAAACACAGGTTCTTCAATTTTTCTGAAATGTGTTATAATCCGCTTTACCAAACTTTGGTGCCAGAGACTAAGCAGTTCAACAGAAAATCGTAAGGATACCATGGCAATAACTGATGCGACAGTCAGTTGAATACTCCACAAAACTATTGTACCGACAGCAGCCCAAAACCCGGCTCCTCCACCAAAAAGCCAGTTGATAAACGGACCGAGAAGTTGAAAATAAAACAAACCGTTCAACGCCAGTGAAACTGTAAAAAAAGAATGAGATAAATTAAAAAAACANTCCCTCNAACAGCCATNCCGCGNAGGCCTTCAATTTCAGCTAAAGCCTGATGCCCGGCACCAAATACTGTGATGGCATTTGTTTTTTGCAGCTTAACTTTTTTCTGCATTTTTTTATTCTTTCACATCCATTATTTGAGTAGAATTTTATTCCACAGTTTAAACGACTTATGCAAAATCTGCCAGCAAACGAATAATGCATGATCTTTGCGGTTTTTGATTTTGAAGTAAACACTGTAAAAAGCACTTAATTTGCATGAATTGAAGGGACAATTTTACATCTCAATTCAACCTACAACAATTTACAGTGCCAAAGTTAGCAATAATTTTCTTATTTGTTGCGTTTTTAATGTTGACAGCATTTTCTGCAGAAGCAGCAGAACTTTGGCGCCTGCGCTATTTTGTACCAACTTCTGCAGAAAGTGAAATCACATTTGGCTCAAGCAAGGCTGCTGAAAAACTCAATACATCCGGACACAGTGGAAATTTGGTATTTGCAAATGGAATCGGAGTCGGTTACAGCACGTTACGTTCAAACGTAAGTCTCGAAGGAGTTTCCTACATATTCAGAAACGACAGTCTGGATTTATCATACACAATTGGGAACTCACTCAGTTTTACTTTTGGAGCAGGTCGCTTAATTAATGGGCGGGGCGAACTAAGTCTGAATGGAGTAAGCTATGCAACAGAAAACAGTACTGGAGGAGCAGTCTTTTTTAATTTAGGTATTCCTTTTATTGTGGGAGAGTTATTATTGGGTTACCGGCAAAATAATATAGAATATAAGAATTATCAAAGCCAAATTTCAGGAAAAACAGTAACACTTGCTGATCCTGTAAAATTACTTTCGAGCCAGGTAAGTATCGGAATAGGATTTATTTTTTGAAAATAATTCTTTATTTTTATTCTTCAACTTACTGAATAACAACTTGGCTTAATGACACAGTAACATTATCTGTGTTTAATTTATGCCGCTTTTATTATTACTTTACATGTCCGAAATTAAACACCGATTCATGAAGCGCGCTTTAGAACTTGGTGAACAGGTTCGTAATAAAACTGGAGATAATCCTTGGGTTGGATGTGTGATCGTAAGGGGTGAGAAAGTGCTGGGAGAAGGTCATACACATCCACCAGGAGAAGCACATGCTGAAGCAGATGCAATTCTTAATGCTGAAAAACAGGGCCACTCTCTCACCGGATCAACGCTTTACTGTACCTTGGAACCGTGTTCTTTCCACGGCAGAACTCCATCCTGTGCAGAAACCATTGTTGAAAAACAAATTTCACACGTTGTAATCNCTATCAGAGATCCACATCCAAAAGTTAATGCTGAAGGAGTACGAATGCTCAGGGAAAGCGGAGTACTGGTAACTGAGGGAATAGAAGAGCAGGATGCACGAAAGTCTTTGAAAGACTGGTTACTTAAATACGAATGAGAAAAACATTGAATATCCGGAGCGCCCCATTGCAGGAGTGGGAGTTGTTGTTTNCCGTAATGAAGAAGTCTTACTGGTTAAACGTAAAAAGAATCCATATAAAGGACAGTGGAGCATCCCCGGAGGTAAACAGCGGCTTGGTGAAACCTGTAACTCAAGCAGCTCGCCGAGAATTAATGGAAGAGACAGGAGTTGAAGTTAATGAATTAACTTTAATTGACGTCATAGATATTATAGTTCCCNATGAAGAAGGGAAAATACTCTACCATTACATCGTGGCAGATTATCGAGCTCATTGGCTGTCGGGAGAATGCAGTCCAGGAGGTGATGCGCAGGATGTACAGTGGTTCAATTTAAACAAACTCGGCTCGATTTATTTGTTAGATAAAACAAGAAAAATAATTCTTAAAGCAGTCGGTAAACCAGATTCGACCTGAGTTGTCTGCAAAGTTAGATCTTTCCTTGAGTTAATTTACTGCTGAATACCTTATTTATTCTTTTTTCGTTTCCTGAATCCCTCATCTTCCCAGGTCAAAAAGCGTTTGCCAATGACATCTCCTGTGTCTTGAACAGAGATAAAAGCCTCTGGATCAGTATCAAACAAATATTCTTTGAGCCGTCCCAGTTCCAGCATATTAATTACTGTATAAATCACCTGCTTTTCTTCACCTTCAAACCCACCGGAGGCATGGAAATAAGTAAATCCACGATCCAGTTTTTTCAACACCTTTTCTCCAACTTCATCAGGCTTGGAGGATATGATGAAAATTGATTTTCGCTGAGACAACCCAACCTGCCCTTTTTGCATACTCCAACTGAAAACATACATGAAAACTCCAGTAAAGAGAGCCGTTTCCAAGTGATAAAGGTATGCGTTACTCAAAATAACTACAATGTTTACCAGGTTAAAAACAGTACCAATAGGAATTGCAAAGCGTTTTTTTATCACAGTACCCACGATATCCAGACCACCAACCGAGCCACCCAAACGCAAATAAAAACCGGTACCAAAACCAGCCAACACTCCTCCAAAAATGGCTGCCAACATGGGATCATTTATTGAAATTTCAACTCCATGTGTTAATTGAAGACTCAAAGAATAAATCCCCATACCAATCAGTGAAGTGATAATAAATTTCAGAGAAAATTCTCGAAAGCCAATTATAAATATTGGTATATTGAGAAGAACATAGAGTAAACTGATTGAGATATATTCCTTTATAGAATCATAAAACAATAATGCCAGTCCAGTCAGTCCTCCGGCAAAAAAATTGTGAGGCAAAAGAATTCCGTTTACGACAAAACTGAAGATAAAGCAACCAAGTGTCAGCGTTAGTAGCATGTACCAAAACTTCAAAGTACGTAATGCATTTGTAAATTCTTGAAAATCTTCCTTAAGATAATTCATTTGATTTAAAGTAGTTTTGTTATATTTGCAGAATAAGGACAAAAAAAACGGGATGACCGCTCGTGCAACCATCCCGTCTTAATCGCTTTTTTCCTAAAATGAATTATGAAGCAGTTTGAACACTAACCGCACAAGGGCCTTTTTGCCCTTCTCCAACTTCGAATTCCACATTTTCTCCTTCTCTGAGATATCCCCCGCGGACCTCAGAATGATGAACGAACAAGTCTTTTCCGGACTCCTGCTCGATGAACCCGTATCCTTTACGTTCGTTGAACCATTTTACTTTGCCTGTTGCCATTTTGACCTTATATTTTAATTAAAAATTACTCTTCTAAAATGAAGAGAAGAAACCACAATTATGACAGGTAAAACAATAGATGCAAGAAAAAAATGCATTTCACTTTCCACTTTGTAAAAATTATTTATTTCGCAGGCACAGAGACCAACTCAGTTTCCTTCTCAAGTGTTTCTAGCAGGCTGGCGTAAACTCCGCTAAGTTGCATTAGCTCAACATGTGATCCACGTTCAACTATTTTACCGGCATCAACAACAAGTATCAAATCAGAATTTCGAATTGTACTCAGTCTATGTGCAATGGCAATCACTGTTTTATCATGAAAAATGCGTTCAATGGCTTTCTGAATAAGATTTTTCAGTTACAGAATCAACGGAACTCGTGGCCTCGTCCAATACTATTAAATCGCTTTCACCTGCCAATGCACGGGCAAAAACGATCAGGCGTCCTTCTCCCTCAGAAAGATTTTTTCCACCTTCGAGAATTTTGAAATCATATTTCTCAGGCAGGAATTCAATAAATGTATGAGCATAGACATATTTTGCAGCTTCTTTGACTTTTTCAGGAGAAACGTCCGGACGGTTCAGAGCAATATTGAAGCCGATACTTTCCTCAAACAAATGCGAATCCTGCTGCATCATTGCTATCATCAACTGCAAATGATCCCGTGATATTTCGTAAAGCTCCACACCATTTATTTTGATAGAACCCTGATAACGTGTATAAGTTCTGGTAAGAATACGGACAATTGTAGATTTTCCTGAACCAGTTGCTCCAACGATAGCCAGGCGGTCGCCTTTACGAACTATAAACGAGACTCCCTGCAGGACCCATGGTCCATCCTCTGTGTAGCGGAAGTGAACATTTTCAAAACGTAATTCTTCAAATTCCTGGAAACGTTTCATAATTTCTTCTGGAGTATATTTTCTGGAATTGGTCGGATAGGAAGGCATGTCTGCCGTATCTTGATCTTCCGGAATTTCACGAAATAGTTTGTCAATATTTTCCAGTGCAGAAAGAGAGCGCTGGAAAACGGAAATTTGTTGAGTAAATTCTCGAATTGGAACAAAAATGCGGTTCAACGTATTTATGAATCCAACCAAAACTCCAATTGAGACAAGTCCTGTAAGAATTTGCTGGGCTCCATACCAAAGCATCAAGGCCAGTGCAATTGAGGTAATACCTTCAATCACAGAAAAAAGAGCGGCATCATAAAAATTTGAGTGGGTCTGTGCCTTAAAAAAATGCCTGGTTTTTGCTTCAAATTGTTTACGAACTTTGGCTTCTGCAGCATATAACTGGATTGTTTTTACACCATTCAAACATTCCTGCAGGTAACCAGTAGCGTCCGCAAGCGCCTCCCGAGTCAGATTGTAATAATGCCGCAATCTCGACCGCAGAAAATTGCTGACAAAATATATTGGAGGTAAAATCAGGAGCACTACCAGCGTGAGCTTCCAACTCAGAATTATCAACAATATTAGCAACGCAATTGTCTTAAGAAAGTCGGTAAAAATAGATAGGACACCAATGGCTAGAGAATCATTGAGTGCTTCCATGTCACTTGTGAGACGTGTCAGAATCACACCAATTGGACGCTGGTCAAAGAAAGAGCGTGGCATAGAAAGGATGTGCGCATAGAGATCACTGCGCATCGCACTAATAGCTAATTGGCCGGTTTTTTGGAGGAAAAATGTATAAATTGAATCTGAAAAATAACCGATAGAAACTGCTCCAAGCCATGAGAACCACCATCCGAAACAATCCGTCCAGATCACCGGGAATTACATGTTCATCAATAATTTGAATTAATAGCCATGGCAGGAGCAAAGTTGCCGCAATTGAGAACGGAACTGTAGCAACTCCCAGTACAACGCTTTTCCAGTACGGGCGCACGTAAACGAGAAACCGCTGAAATAATTCCCAGTCGTTGACTTCTTTATTCAATATAGGGGGTTTCAGGTTTCAGGTTTTTATTTACGATACCGATGAGTTTAAATAGTTTCTGAACGACAATGCAACCAGTCAGGTTTTTCAAGTTTATTACAGAATAGAAATGGACAAAGATTTATAGCCGTTGACGAATGGAAGCCAACTGGACACAGATTACAAAAATCTGCATTGCCTGATCCAAATCTTCAACACTTGGAAACGTGGGGGCCAATCTTATAGTTTTATCATTGGGATCATGAGAATAGGGGTATGTTGCTCCAGCCGGAGTCAGTTTAACTCCAGCCTCACCGGCAAGACGGATTATTTCCTGCGCCAGTCCGGGCAATGCGTCAAACGAGACAAAATATCCGCCTTTCGGATTAGACCAGGTTCCCACACCTTTTCCAGCCAACTCGCTTTCAAGATGTTTTTGTACCATTGCAAACTTGGGCCGCAGAATTTCAGCATGTTTTCTCATATGTGCCAGTACACCTGCTAAATTTTTTAGAAAGAGAACTTGCCTCTGCTGATTGAGTTTGTTTGGACCAATACTCATGACGGCAAGGCGTTTACGAAAATGTTCCAGGTTTTTCTCAGATGCACCCAAAAATGAAATCCCGCCTCCTGCATAAGTTATCTTTGAAGTAGATGCAGTTAAAATTAAATTGTCAACAGTTCCATATTTTCGGCAGAAATCCATCACATTTGCCAACTGCTGCGGATTTTCAAAGAGGTCATGTACACCATATGCATTGTCCCACATCACGCGAAAATTGGAGCCTGAAATTTTACCAAGTGCAGCGATTCTTTCCACCACTTCTTCAGAATACACATTTCCAGTGGGATTGGAATATTTAGGAACGCACCACATCCCTTTGATCATGTGATCATTGCGCACCAAATCTTCAACTGCGTCCATATCAGGTCCGTCATCCAGCATGTCTACACTAATCATCCGCAGTCCCAGTTCCTCACAGATGGAAAAATGACGATCGTATCCTGGAACAACTGCCAGATATTTTACTTCACCTTCTCTGGCCCAGGCTGTATTAGGTCCTTGTGAGCCATGATAAAAAGCATGAAGCATGTAAAGATTCATCAGTGACAAACTGCTGTGATCCCCACAAATGACTTCGGTTTCCGGAAGGCCAAGCATTTCGCCACCCAGTTTACGTGCTGCAGGGATNCCATCGAGTCCCCCATAATTTCTGAGATCAGTTCCATCCTCCAAAATCAGTTTGTCTTTGAGCAAGCCTTCCATTTCATCAGCAAGCTCCAGTTGTTCAGTTCCTGGTTTTCCCCTGGTAAGGTCCAGATTTAAAGCGGCATCTTTATATTTCTGATACTTTTCTGCAAGTTTTTGTTCCAAAGTTTGCAGTTCTTCTTTGGTTGCATTTTCAAGATTCATAGTTTTTTTGTTTTGGTTTAAGTTTGCGTTTTTATTATCAGTTCCGATCCCTAAAGTGTCAATCCTGAATGTCTCATCATTTNCTGTTTTANTTTTCTTTAATTTCTGAAAATTTTTATTTCCATTCAATAATTTTTTTACACAACGGTCCCCCGTCACCAAGAAAATCATGAATGATATTGAAATGGTTTTTTCCGGGCATAGATAGATATTCTGCAGGAACTCCGTGTTTTTGCAGAAAAATAGTATAATTTTTCGATTGCCGCTGAAATTCATGCGATTCATCTGCGCCCACTGCGACCATAACATGTGGAGTGTACACAGGTTTAAGGAATACAGGACTGTTGCGGAGAACTTGTTCTGAAGTCAGCAGCAATTTTGGCTGGAGCCAGGAAAACGGAAATGGTTTAAGGTCAAAAAGTCCGCTGACAGGCAAAAATCCATTGATCAAATTTGGAGGTAACCCATAGTTTTTTCCCAATCTGTGCTCATTAACATTCCTGTCAAATGACCACCGGCAGAATGTCCGGAAACCGAGATCCGCTCCGGATTTCCGCCAAANCCCTCTGCATTGCGATAAGNCCAGGCTGCCGCGGCACGCGATTGACGTACAATCTCATCGATGTTAACTGAAGGACAAAGAGCATAGTTAACTAGCACCGCCGTAATCCGTTTCGTACCAACCCTTCTGCCACAAAACGCAAAAATCCCTGCTCGTCAACGAATGCCAGTAACCTACCATGAAAAAAAANNGTGAATAGGACTACAGAGTTTTTCAGCAGGAAAAATGTCAAGGGTTTCCGACGGTGTTGGACCATAAGCCACTGCGGAACGGTTTGAATATTCTCTGAGGACTCTTTGGCTTTCGGTAAAATAGCTTTGAATCAACTCATCTGTATTCTTTACAATAAAGCGCGGATTGTATTCCTGGTCTATTTCTTCTTGTGTTGAAAAGGTGTGGTATAGCATTTTAAAGTCAGTCTTTCTGCGATTTTTTCTCAGTCCAAATCCTCAGATCCAAAACATTTATAAAGGTTTTTCTACATCACGTTTTATATATAACGGTTGCACTGGAAGATCCGGATCAAATGCAGATGAAGCTAATTTATTTGCACCCAGGCGATCTAAAAGCTGAGCATCCGGAACTGGATAATCCAAGGGCAGCAGAACCAGTTGTTCAAACAGTGGCTCATGTTTTCGCCGCTCAGGGTTGACGCGATAATGGACAACCGGAACACCGCCTGAAATTTCAATGAATTTTTCTAGACTGGTGAGTTGAATTGCGGTCTGTGCTACCGGATGATCATCTACTATGCGAAAAACTGAGTGAAAGATTTCTCTACGAGTACAGTTAAGCAATACAGGAAAATCANTTTTCTGGTGCCTGATTTGTCCTGCAAGTAATTCAAGTGAATTGACTGGAATTACCGGTTTATCGTGAACCTGGGCGAAAGTTTTGGTCACGCTCATTCCAATTCTGACTCCTGTGTAAGAGCCGGGACCGCAGTTTACAACATAGGCATCAACTTCCGCTAAGCTTAACTCTGCGCTTTTCAGCAAATCATCAATAACTTCAAAAATAATTGTTGCATTCCTCCGATGACACAGAGAATAGTAATTTGCCAGAGCGACTCCATTTCGGGTCAAACACAAACCCAAATGTTCAAATGAAGTATCCACTGAGAGTCTAATCATGTATTATCCTGATTCAAANGGGCTGTTATTTTTTGTAAAGATTAAATCGATTGTTACAAAGTTTTTAAAAGTGTGTCAAAATCATCAAATTCACTTTTAATGATTAACTGTCTTTGATATTCTGAAACGGTTTTGAAATACAAGTTTAGTACGGGTTCATCCGTCAAATGATCTGTAATAAATTCCGGCCACTCAACCAAAGTAATTCCATCATCGGCAAACAGATCTTCTCTATCAAAATCATCGAGTTGCTCCGGTGCAGTCAAGCGGAAGAGGTCAACATGAAGAATTGTCCATTTGCCTGAATAAATGTTGACCATAGTATAGGTTGGAGAAATAACTGTTTCATGAGGGATGCCCAGACCGGCACAAAGACTTTTTGCAAAAGTAGTTTTTCCGGCACCCATGTTTCCCCAAAACAAGAGAACAGCGCCTGGGAACAAATGCGCTGCAGTTTTTCTGGCAACAACATCAGTTATTTCCAGTGAATTTAGCTCAAGTATTAGTTTACTCATCAAACTGTCATGAATCCAAGAGTGCTCATTAGTTGTCATAATTTAGGCTATGCTGCACCTTCCGGAACCGGAATATCTGCTGTAGAAAAGTGGGACATACGGAAGCTGAATTTGGAATTACATGCTGGAGAGAAAGCTTGTTTCCATTTTCAAAATGAGGAGCAGAAACAAGTATTGTGGCGTATGTTTCAGCAAAAGCTCAAGCCCAAAACTGGATCTTTACAGATTTCAGCCAATACTCACCTTCACACTGACGACAGCTTATGGGAAGGTACAGACAAGAAAGTGTCACTACTGGATAATATGGAATCTAAACTTTTTTCGACTCGTCCGTGGTTTGGTGGACAAAGAAAAAATATGGATATTTTGAAGGACCGTTTAGGATTGACCGGACGAATTATTAATCTCCCCGTTAATGAACTTATGCCTGAGTATGCAACACGATTTTGGGCTTTGATGCTGGTTGCGGCAAACACAAAAGTAGTTTTGATAAACCGCTTACTTTCACAATTGGACGAAATAAGTTTGCCTTTTATTCAGGAATGGCAGGAAAGTTTTTCTGGAATTACAGTAATATTCGGAGAACATCCTGAATATTTCAAGGCAGTTAATTCAAGAAAAGTAGAACAACAGGANACATTGAAATCTTTTTTCAGCACTAACATCAGTTTTTCTGCAGACGGACTTGCAAAACATTTTTGATGGACTGTTAACTCAAAAGCAGTAAACGTCAGTCAGCTACAACAAGAGTTAAGGTCCGAATATTTATAAAATTCCTTTAGTTCAAAATTCTCGAAATACTAAGAAATGCAATTTAGTAAAAGCTTTATCCGCCAAGTTGTAGATGCAACGGACCTTGTTGACTTGATTTCTGATCATGGTGTCACGCTTAAAAGAGCAGGTTCCAGCTACAAGGGACTTTGTCCTTTCCATTCAGAAAAACCCCTCATTCAATGTAAATCCGGAGCGT
>AJXC01001333.1_pt1 | contig 10147 bp, 13 predicted proteins | sample 404948 | NCBI WGS metagenome assembly AJXC01 (sample SAMN02954314, study PRJNA77837) | marine metagenome | biome: aquatic; feature: Guaymas Basin Hydrothermal Plumes; material: sea water; isolation source: Guaymas Basin Hydrothermal Plumes and Background water depths 1600, 1775... ... | reverse complement strand
AGGCTTGTGCCAGACCAATGGAAGTACAAGTTTTTCCTTCACCTGCCGGTGTAGGTGTGATTGCAGTAACAAGAATAAGCTTGCCGTCCGGNTTGTCTTTTGACGTTTTCCCATACCTCGTCTTCGATTTTAGCTTTATATTTGCCGTATTGCTCAAGATCATCAGATTTTACCCCGAGTAGCTGAGAAATTTCAGCTATTGGTTTCATGACCGCGTTTTGTGATATTTCAATATCAGACGGAATACTGGGCATTTCAGGATAGAGTTCTTCCAATTTACTTAGGTCTGTTTTCATAATAATGATAAAAATAAAGGTTAAATTATTTATAAGTTAAATTCCAAATCAAGAATTTATTTTCAACGTTCATAAACAGGCATTTTTTTACCAATTGCAACAGTCCCGATAACCAAAAATGCAAAGACGATAGTTTGTAAATCAACCGTCTCGTTTATCAAGTAGGCAGAAGCAACTAAAGTTACAAAAGGTTGTAATAATTGTGTTTGACTGACACGTGATATTCCTCCTAAAGCCAGGCCTTTGTTCCAGAGGAAAAAACCAAACAACTGGCTGATCAAGGCTAAATATAAAAAACTTAAAAGGACACTTAAAGGCAGACTGTCAATATTTGTTTGTGGAGCTTCAAGCCACGCTGGAACCACAATGAAAGGGAACGAAATCACCAGGGCCCAACAAATCACCTGCCAGCCACCAAGTTCTTTTGAGAGCTTTCCTCCTAAAGCATAACCCATTGCAGCACTCACGATTGCTCCAATTAGTAAAAAATCACCAAACTGGAAACTCCCGAAGCCCTGCAGAATTGTATATAAAATGACTATTGCACTTCCGGCAAGTCCGCAAATCCAAAAACCTACAGATGGTTTTTCATTGGAAACCACTGCAGCAGCGACTGCTGTCGCCAAAGGCAGCACACCAAGAACCACTCCTCCGTGAGATGCTGGAACTGTTTGCATTGCCCATGCGGTTAAAATGGGGAAAACCGATAACCACACCAGATGCTACAGCTATAAGCTGGTAGAACTGGTGACGATTCGGTCTTTTCTGCTTTGTTATTATCAGTAGCACTGCTGCTACTAATGAAGCAATTACAGCTCGTCCTAAACCTATGAAAACAGGATCAAAGTAAGGGATAATAAAACGAGTGGCAGGCAGTGTCAAACCAAATGCGCTCACACCCAAAACTCCTAAGATCATACCTTTCGATTCATCACTCATTCTTTGGAACTTTTCTTCCAGTTCAACATTCAGGTATATTGACTGCAAGTCCACCTAATGAAGTTTCCTTGTAAATATGCATCATATCTTTGCCGGTTTTGTGCATTGTGTTGATCACTTTATCAAGTGAAATAATATGGTTCCCGTCACCACGTNTTGCCAACCTTGCAGCATTTATAGCTTTTATAGCTCCCATCGTATTGCGTTCAATACACGGAANTTGAACAAGGCCGCCAACGGGATCACAGGTCAGGCCTAAATTATGTTCCATTCCGATTTCCGCTGCGTTTGCGATTTGGCTGGTAGTACATCCCATTACCGCGGCGAGTCCTCCTGCAGCCATGGAACATGCAACTCCAATTTCTCCCTGGCATCCGACTTCTGCTGCAGATATAGAAGCACCTTCCTTGAAAAGGATGCCTATTGCTGCGGCCGTGAGCAAAAATGTAATGATTTTGTCTTCGTTGAATTCCGATCGGAAACGATGGCAATAGTGCATAACCGCAGGAATAACACCACCTCCGCCATTCGTCGGGGCGGTTACTATTCTTCCTCCTGCAGCATTCTCTTCATTGACAGCCATGGCAAATAAACTCACCCAATCCATCATTTCTGCAGGCGAAGTTTCAGGGTTGTCCATTAATTCCTTATATAATTCCGGGGCGCGTCTGCGTACATTCAGTCCACCCGGTAGGTGTGTCTCAGTTGAGGACATTCCGCGCTGTGTGCATTCCTGCATTACTCCCCAAATTTCAAGCAGTCCCGCCCAAATATCAGATTCTGAACGCCATGTTTGCTCATTGATCCACATCAATTCCCTGCATGTCATACCAGTTTTTGTGCATTGCTCAAAAAGCTCTTCGCATGTCCGAAAAGGAAATGGAATTTGAGCACCACAATCTTCATTATCGTTTTGAAAATCTTCTGTATTCAAGATAAATCCACCACCTACTGAATAAAAATTTTCTTCTCGTAATTTTTGTGTTGTCATCATCAAAAACAGTGAATCTCATTCCATTTGAATGGTGCGGCAATAAATCTTCATATTTAAAGATAAAAGACTTCTCTTCTTCAAAATAAATTTTGTGTTCTTTCATCAGGCACAAAGCTCTGTTTTTCCTGATACGTTTTAAGCGGTTTGGAATTAGTTCTGGTTTAACAGAAGCTGGTTCTTCACCCTCTAGTCCCAGTAGAATTGCTGNGTCAGAGCCATGTCCCTTGCCTGTCAGTGCAAGAGAACCAAACAACTCGATTTTGACTGAGGAAATTTTAGTAAGTGGAAACTGCTCAATACAATTAGACAAAAATTGTTTTGCTGCGTACATTGGACCTACAGTATGTGAACTTGAAGGCCCAATTCCAATTTTGAACAGATCAAATACACTAATATTCATTTTGCCTCTTGTTTTTTATTACACATTTATCCTCGCTTGACTCTTGCACGCCTTCTCTCCCGTTTCCCTCCGTTTTCTCCTTCTGCAACAGGTTCCCGGTATTTCTTAATCCATTTCTGGCAATGTGGATCATTCCCCATCATTACATCTGCACCCATTACGGCTTGCATAACCGAATCGTGGAGTGGATTAGTTATAGCTGAAGTCAGCCCGGCAGCAATTGCCATTGTCAAAAATGCCGCATTCACTCCATGGCGATTGGGCAAGCCAAAACTGACGTTTGAGGCACCGCAAGTAGTGTTGACTTTGAGTTCATCCTGTAACCGCCTTACCAAACTCATTACTTGTCTTACCGCTGAATTGACGGCTCCAATAGGCATCACCAACGGATCAACTACTATATCGGAACTTGGAATTCCGTAATCTGCAGCATGTTCCACAATTTTTTTTGCCACTTCAAAACGCACATCCGGATCCTCAGAGATTCCGGTTTCATCGTTGGAAATGGCCACCACCGCACAACCGTATTTTTTAACCAACGGCAAAACTACCTCAAGTCGTTCCTCTTCCCCAGTTACCGAATTTAATAATGCTTTACCTTGATAAACTTCAAGTCCGGCTTCCAGTGCCGCAACAATTGAAGAGTCGATTGAAAGGGGAAGATCGGTCAGTGACTGCACCAGTTTGATTGTGTCAGCCAATATTTTTGGTTCGTCGGCTAATGGAATTCCTGCATTCACATCCAGCATGTGTGCTCCAGCGGCAACCTGTGCCAGCGTGTCTTGTTCCACGCGGCTGAAATCACCTTCAGCCATTTCTTTGGATAAAAGTTTGCGTCCGGTAGGATTGATACGTTCGCCTATCATTACGAACGGTCGGTTGAAGCCAATTACAACTTCTTTGCTGGCAGAACTAATTACGGTATCGGTCATTTATATTTGTTTTATTTTTCATGTTTCAGAAGTTTTTAAGTCCTTTGTTCTTAATAAGTATTTTTAAGAACTTCGTCAGAATAAAAATCTTCCATTTCTTTGGCAGCTGTCTCTGCAATTGTTTGCGGATCACCTTGACAGGTTTTAATTTCACGCCGCCAATCTTCAAGGTATTCGGCACTGCCTTGTCGTCCGGCACGCATCGCGGCCCTGTCTATGGCAACCATAAAGCGTTTGGATAACTGAGTTTTTGCTTTAGTCCGTCCCTCTTTAACTACAACCTGCGACGGAATATCACGCCAAAATATTATNGTTTTTTTTGCCATATTATCATGTTGCCGCCAGCGCGGCTAAAGAGTGTTCCAGCTCACCGTAACCAGTGAAACGTTTTTCGTATACCAGACCTAAACGCCCTGCAATTTCGTAGGCCTGTGTTTGTAATTCCTGATTCTCTGATTGTGCCAGGTACACCAGTTTCTTGTAATGCTTAAAGTAGATTGGCAGGAGTTCCGGATGTCGGTCGATCTTCATGCCCTGCCAGACCAGCTTTTCAAAAGCTTTCACCAAAAAATCGGTGAGGAAGTAACTGCCGATTTCTTCCTCCATAATTTCAGCAAATGTCTGCTTCCCAGTAAAAAACTCATAACAATGTGCTCCCGGTAAACGTTGGACATCAAATTCATCCAACAGAGAATCTATTTTACCTCCTGTTCCACAATCGGCGTAACCGATAAAAATTTTGGAAAATTTAGTTTGAGAGCTTTGCAAAATCATCCGTAATTGTTCAGTAATTTTTTCGGGTGTATTATGTAAAATTGCAGGTAAATATCTGGTTTTCAAATGAGACCAACCATTCAGACGAATCAAAGCGGATATTTCTTTTGCCAGTGCCCCACAAGCCAAAATCAGTATTTTGTCGGAAGGCTCCTGACGTTCCGCCCACATATCCTGATGAAGAGCCTGTTTTTTGGTTTTATCCAACTGATATTTCCGGCCACGACGGCGTAATTTTATTTCAGGTATCATCAGTTTTTCAACTAATTATGCTGCAGCCTTTTCCTTTGTTGTTTCACGACGTTGAGAAATCATTGACTGGGCTGTTTCAACGGCCACAGCAGCGTCCCTACAATATGCATCGGCACCGATTGCCAGGCTAAACTCTTCGTTTAAAGGTGCTCCTCCTACCAGTACAATCAAATCGTCACGGATACCCTGATTGACTAACTCTTCAATAACCACTTTCATATAAGGCATGGTAGTTGTGAGTAAAGCCGACATGCCTAAAATATTTGGTTTGTGTTCTTCAATGGCTTCCAAATAATTTTCCACCGGATTATTGATGCCAATGTCAATCACCTCAAAACCAGCGCCTTCCCACATCATACCGACTAGATTTTTGCCGATGTCGTGGATGTCGCCTTTAACAGTACCGATCACGGCTTTGCCCACAGGAGGTGCCCCGGTTTCCGCCAGCAGTGGACGCAATATTTTCATTCCGCCTTTCATCGAATTTGCAGAAAGTAAGACCTCAGGAACAAACAAAATTCCGTCACGGAAATCAATGCCCACAATGCGCATTCCTTCGACGAGTGCGTCACTAAGCACCTTGTCCGGCCCCCAGCCCCGTTCGAGTAAAATGTTTGTGCCTTCCTCGATTTCCTCCTTCAGTCCATCGTAAAGATCATCGTGCATTTGCAGAACTAGTTCGTCGTCCGACAAAGTGGATAAATCTAACTCTTCGTCTTCAATTAAGTCTTGTTCTTCACTCATAATATTCTCCTTGAGGTTGATTAAATTGAGAAATTATATTTTTCGCCAAAAACTCACAAAAACTCACAAAAATCTATCTTTTGTTTTTGTNCGTTTTTGTGAGTTTTTGGCAAACCTTTTACAAATCCTTGCACAAGCGCAAAGAATCATAAATGGCTGAATGTACATTCCGGCTGGCAATCGCATCACCGACCCGAAATAGCTGAAAATTCCCTTCCGGATTATTCACCAAATTTTGCGTATTTCCGGAAATCAAGGCTTCCAAATCAATTTCACCACCATTGCTCGATTGTTCACGCAGTTCAAAATAAAGTTCATCCAGCGGTAAAGTTCCGTGCTCNACAACGATTTGCTCGAATGTGCGTTCAATGTTGGAATGCGTGTATTCGTTGTAAAGTGTGGCGACCAATCCGGAAGTGTTACGGCGCACTTCCGTTAAACGATGATTGAGTGTAATCCTTACCTCATTTTCATAAAGCGCAGTCAAATATGCCGGATAATTTGTGCCGCCGACATCCGGCGCAATGGTACGTTCCGGAGTCACATATTCAAGATTTGTTCCCGGATGTGAGGCTCGCTTTACCAAAAATTCAGCACAGGAAATTCCGGGATGCTGGCCGTTGTCGTCAAAGAGCAAAATGTTATTTTTCGGTTTCACACTTCCCGCCAAAATGTCCCAACTCGGAACCACCAAATCTACGCCCTCCCGCAAAAATTCTGTGTTTGGCAAACCTCCGGTTGCAACAATCACCACTTCCGGATTTTCTGCCAAAATTTCGGAAGCTTCGGCGTAACAATTGAAACGCATTTCCACGCCTAGCCGTTGCACTTCNGCAAAAAGCCAATCGACAATTCCGATGATTTCCCGTCGCCGTTCTATTTTTGCAGCCAAAAGCAATTGTCCGCCNGGTACGATCATTTGCTTCAAAATAAAACGACTGAATGTCCCCGTTCGGCACAAACACGAGCGGCTTCCAGTCCGGAAGGCCCGGCGCCGATTAACGACAATNTTCCGTAACACTTCCAGAAGTTTTNCGGGTCACAAAAATGCGGCATAGTTTTTTTCGCGNCCGGTCGCAGGATTGTGGGCGCAAAGTGCATCATTATTTTCGTACAAACGATCCAAACAATAACCCATGCCGACACAAGGCCGGATGTGGTCTTCTTCTCCGGATTCAATTTTTTTAACAATGTAGGGATCTGCCATGTGCGCCCGTGTCATGCCGACCATGTCGAGTAAATTTTCCCGTAAGGCATAACGCGCGCTGGCAACTTCGTTGATTCGGGTCGCATGAAAAACCGGCAAATCAAATTCACGTTTTATAGCTCCGGCAAATTCCAAATACGGAGCCGCCGGTATGCCCATGCTCGGCAAAACCAGTGACTCTCCTTCTTCTGTGTCGATGTGACCTTTGATGATATTGATAAAATCCAACGCACCAGTTTCAACCAACATTTCACCAATTTTTAGACCTTCTTCCAAACGCAAACCGCCTGCTAAGTTTTCATCCAAGCCCTCGTCAAAGACCATCCGGATTCCGACAATATAATCGTTGCCCACTTGTTTACGGATTTCCTCCAAAACTTCCAAAGAAAAACGAACTCGATTTTCCAAACTGCCGCCGTAACGGTCTGTCCGGAAATTTGTTCTTTTCATCCAAAAAGCATCGAACAAATGTCCATAAGCCTCGATTTCCACACCGTCCAATCCGCCAAGTTGACAGCGTTTTGCCGCCGCGCCGTAGGCTTTAACAATTCGACGAATATCGGAATCCTCCATAATTTTCGGAAAACCGCGATGCACCTCTTCCCGCACACAAGACGGAGCGATAATCGGCAGCCAGTCCCCGGCATTGGAAACACTTCTACGCCCCAAAGTGTGTGATTTGACACATCAATGCCGCACCGTGTTTGTGTACGCCGTCCGCCATTTCTTGAAAGTACGGAATGATTTTGTCATTTCCTGCATACAAATTCCCAAACACCGGAGGCGAATCCGGAGCAACCAAAGTTGAACCGCCGAACATCGTCATCGCAATTCCGCCTTTGGCTTTTTCCTCGTGATAGAGCCGATAGCGTTCTTTGGGCAATCCGTCTTCGGAATAAGCAGGTTCGTGGCTGGTGCTTATAATCCGATTTTTCAAGCGTAAATGCTTGAGTTGAAACGGCTGCAAAAAGTGGATCAGCTGTACTCATTATTCTCANTAATTTGCATCCGGAAATGATTCTTTTCTTTGACGGATAAAGGCCAAAAAGTGCTTCATCGATTGCTGGATCGATGGGCGGCATTTCATAATCATTGAGCATTTTTTTCCAGATTTTATTGGCTCGNTGTGCCGTATCCAAACCGCCGTCGGCTTCCCATTGTTCAAAGCTGTTGTTGTCGGCAACGCTGGAACGGAAAAACGCTGTTTCAAAATTGGCTCGTGTGTGGTCGCATCCCAAAAAGTGTTTTCCGGGGCCGACTTCGCGAATCGCATCCAATGCCTGACCGTTTTCGGAAAGATCAACGCCATTGAGAAATTCGTGAATCATTCCGGCTTGATCAATGTCCATGATGAATTTTTCGTAACCCATCGACAGTCCTCCTTCAAGCCAACCTGCAGTGTGGAGCATGAAATTCACTCCGGCGAGCATGGCGTGCTGCAAAGTGTTGGCCGCTTCATAAGCCGCTTGCGCGTCTGCTATTTTTCCACTATTTAANCCGCCGCCGCTTCGGAAAGGAACACCCAAACGCCGCGCCAAAGCAGCTACAATATAAAGCACTAATTGCGGTTCCGGAGTACCGAAAGTCGGTGCACCGGATTGCATCGACATCGAACTGGAAAATGTGCCGAAAATCACTGGCGCACCCGGACGAACCAACTGTGCGAATGCCATTCCGGAAAGTGCTTCTGCATAAAGCTGCGCCGCTGTTGCCGCCACCGTAACGGGCGACATGGCTCCGGCAATGCAAAATGGAGAAACCACGCAAGCCTGATTATTTAGTGCATAAACTTTCAATGCGCCGATCATGGTTGCGTCCCAAACCAACGGTGAATTAGCGTTGATCAAACTGGTGATGACCGTGTTATTTTGTACAAATTCGTCACCAAATAAAACCTTTGCCATATCTACTGTATCTTGCGCTCGTTCCGGTGCAGTGACAGAACCCATGAACGGTTTGTCGCTGAAACGCATGTGCGTGTAAACCATATCAAAATGTCGTTTGTTGACAGGCAAATCAACCGGTTCGCAAATCGTTCCTCCGGAATGGTGCAAATACGGAGTCGAATAAGCAAGTTTTACGAAATTCTGAAAATCTTCAAGCGTGGCATAACGCCTTCCTTTCTCTAAATCCCGTACAAACGGTGAACCGTAAGCCGGAACCAAAACCATGTTTTTCCCACCGATCCGGACGTTTCTTTCCGGATTTCTGGCGTGTTGCGTAAATTCTACTGGTGCACTGTCCTGAATCAGTTTTTTGCACAATCCTTTGGGAATTCGAACACGCTCACCGTCAATATCCGCTCCGGCTGTTTTCCACATTTGCAAAGCTTCAGGGTCGCCTCGGAATTCAACACCAATTTCCTGCAAAATAGTTTCCGCATTGTTTTCAATCAAGGACAATCCGTCCTCATCCAATATTTCATAAACTGGAACTTTGCGGGTAATGTACGGAACTCCTGTCGTCACCGGTGCACTTCGCTCGGCCTGTTTTGCTGCTCTTCCACCTCCGGAACGTCCGGTACGACCTCTATGTTTTCGATCTGCCATGATTTATCCAATTATTGCATTGTTTTGACTGTCACAGTTTGAAGTTGTTTTTTAAATANTTCAATTCCTGAAAAAGTCTGAAAGAGAATCGCGGAGAGCAAAATTGCGCCACCAATCATGGTCAACGATGTCGGTAATTCACTAAAAAACATCCAAGCCCAAATCGGNCCCAAAATAATTTCTAACAAACTGAGTAAAACCAATTCTGCCGCTTGCATTTTGTGTGATCCAGCAACATACAAAACCAATCCTAAGCCCAGCCCAAATGCTCCAAATCCTGTGGCTATAAATAAATCGTTACGCGAGATAGAAAGTCCATCGTTTAAAATCACTGCTGCAAACGCACTGAAAAATACTGTAAAGAGTCCCGCATAACAAACAGTGGGCAACATATTTTCACTTTTCCCCCAGCGTAGCGAAACGGTAAAACCCGCAAAACCTACTGCAGCTGCAAAAGCAGTTAAATTGCCAAAAAGTGTATCTCCAGACAATCCATCCTGGATCATGAGCAGGATGCCAATAGCGGCTGCTGTCATGGCAGTCCATTGAGTTTTATCAATCCTCTCTCTTAAATAAAATCCACCCAAATAATCCAGCAATGAAAGGGGCGGAACTCAACATAAAAAGAGTGTTTGCAATCGTTGTATGAGTAACTGAAAAAACAAACGTAACAAAAGCTAAAGAGAGAAACAGTCCTCCAATTACACTCGCAATCCCGGCTTTTTTAAACTGAGTTATGGTATCTGGACTTTTAATTCTTATCAGTAAAAACAGAGCAGTTACTAATGCCATCGAGCGGTAAAATAAAAATTGCCACTCAGAAGCACCCTCCAACAATCGTATCAGTGGGCCTCCGGTACTCCATAGCACCCCTGCGATAATGGCAAATAATCGACCCTGTGTAATAGAAGTTGTTGTAAACAAAATTGCCTATTTCAATATTGAATTGAAGGAAATGGTTCGTTTATTTTATAGTTCTTTATAAGGTATTCTGAATCCACCAGAACTATTCTGCATACCCGATGCCAAAACTATAAAAGCAATTGAAAAATACTGTAAT
>AJXC01001936.1_pt1 | contig 10149 bp, 17 predicted proteins | sample 404948 | NCBI WGS metagenome assembly AJXC01 (sample SAMN02954314, study PRJNA77837) | marine metagenome | biome: aquatic; feature: Guaymas Basin Hydrothermal Plumes; material: sea water; isolation source: Guaymas Basin Hydrothermal Plumes and Background water depths 1600, 1775... ... | reverse complement strand
GTGCAGGCGTGTACATAATGTACACAACAAGCAAGAAAGTTATTTACAATACAGCTGGAAAAAAAACGTTTTTTACGCGTGCCATGCAAGCATAGTGAGTAACATCGGCACTGACAGTATCACGTTAATGCTTGACGCCAACGCTGCGTTCTTCTTAGCTGTGGCAATCTCTTCTGCTGATGCCTCTTTCATACCGAGGATCTTTTGCTGATTTGGCCAAATGATGAACCAAACGTTAAATGCCATGATGGTACCCATCCATGAGCCTAGGCCAATGATCTCATAACCTGGTGCGAATGTGAAAGCTAGGTGAATGCCTGCTGCGCCAGCGCCTGCTTGTGCCAATAATGATATACCTACCAACCAAGTTGTGGCTGCTGCCATACGGAACCACAATAGTGCGCGTGGTGCAACGTACTTGCCAATGGCTGCTGGGCCAGGGCCGTCAGTATCGCCTAGCGCTTCGCCCATTGCCGGCACTTGCACAAAATTAAAGTAATAAAGTAAACCGATCCATAATACGCCTGCCATGACGTGTACCCATACTGTAATGGTGAATGTGTTAGTGATGTCCAATGCAAACATGGTTGCAATGGCTAGGATAAATCCGATTAGGATCTTGCCTTGTATTGAATTAATAAAACCCATTTTTCTCTCCGTTGTTGTAAAGTTGATTATTATAATAGGGTATTTTAATGATTTGTATCAATTTTCATGCCAGAATTACCCGAAGTAGAAACCACCAAGCGCGGACTCGAACCTTTGATTGTTAATAAAGTAGTTGAAAAGGTTGTACTTTACAGGGGTAATTTACGCTGGGATATTCCTAAACACCTTGTTACCACACTTGCTAATCAAAAGGTTAATAACATTAACCGACGAGGTAAATACTTATTGATAGAGTTTGATGTGGGTACACTGATTATGCATTTGGGTATGAGTGGCTCTATTAAAGTAGTTAGTACTGATGCATCTTTACAAAAGCACGATCACTTTGAGTTGCAGTTTGATAACAATACTAGCATGCGCTTGAACGATCCACGGCGCTTTGGTGCGGTGTTGTTNTCCATAGATGGCTCGCACAAATTATTAGACTCTTTAGGAGTTGAGCCATTGGAAAATGAATTTGACGATACTTACTTATATATAAGGTCGCGCAAAAAGCAACAAAACATTAAGGCTTTTATCATGGATAGCAAGATGGTGGTAGGTGTGGGTAATATCTACGCGTGTGAAAGTTTACACCAAGCTGGTATTAGCCCTGAGCGTAAAGCCGGTAGTGTGTCAAAAAGCGCGTTATCAATTATTAACCCAACGCATTAAACACATTCTAACTCAGGCAATCAAAGCTGGTGGTACGACTTTGCAAGATTTTTCCCAAGTGGATGGCACACCNGGGGTATTTCTCACAGACTTTGAGTGTGTATGGGCGTGAAGATAAACAGTGCAAGCGATGTAATGGTAAAATACAGCGAATTACCCAAAACCAACGCTCCACGTTTTATTGTAAAAAATGCCAGACCTAGACACGCCACAAGAAATGTTCGAAACGAATTGTTCGACTAATTCTGAACCGTTCGCCCTGCAAAACCTCGGCAACTACATGGAGCCAGAGTTTAGTGAGAATTGCATTTTGATTATTGACCCTGGTATGCAAATCCATAATCGCGCGTATGCTGTGGTACGCTATGATAATGATATGTACTTTCGTCAATACTTAGAGCGTGGTGGTGATAAATTTTTAATATGCCTTAATACGCAATACGATGACATTGCACTTAAAGATGAATTTGAAGTAGTGGGCTGTGTAGTGCAACAAAAACAGCGCAAACAAAAGCCACTGCATTATTATCACCTTAACCGCACCACTGGGGAAATGGATTTCACCCTCAGTGGTAAAACTAAAAACAAAGAGGAGTAGTTATGGAAAAGAAAATACACTTAATATTCAGCATTGTGATGTCGGCTTTTATGATTTTCATCATGTCATTCGTGGTGACTTACATGAACATTGGCTGGACCGATCAAACTGTTGATAAGTGGCTAACAAGCTTTGTTTACGCTTGGGTAGTTGGCTTTCCGCTGCTTTATGTCTTTGCGCCCATTTTTAAAAAAATGATCATGAAATCGTTAAGTAAATAATTTTTGGGGAAAGCAAGGCTTTCCTCATTTTTTACTCAATCCAAATTAGATGCGCCATTCTTCCTGAATGCGTACCATCGCGTCGATAAGAAAAATACTTATCTTTTTGCGTGTAAGTGCATTCATCGCCACCACTGATTGATTTAACACCTAAGCCATTAAGAATGACTTTGGCGGCTTGATAAATATCGAGCTGATGCTTATTGCCCTTTGCAATAAAAGCTTGATCTAGTCTTAAATCTTTAGAAATAAATGCTTGATAAACATCCTCCCCTACTTCAAAGTTAGCTTGTGAAATAGCCGGACCTAGATGTACTAACAAATCATTAGACTCGAATTTCTCAATAAACGATTCAATAATACCGTTCACAATCCCCTTCCAGCCCGCATGTGCCACACCGACTTGAGTGCCTGCCCTATCACTAACAAAAATAGGTAGGCAGTCGGCCGTTAATACAGCACACACCACACCCTTATCTTTAGTTATCACTGCATCGCCTATGCAGTCGCCACTTGAAGCCTGTAANCAAATATTAGAATGTATCTGTTCTAAATACTGAGGCTCGCTAGGTAAATTAAATTGCTTTATGAGTAAAGTTCGGTTGCGTTCAACGGCTTGAATATCGTCACCTACATGGGTAGCAAGATTAAAATTCTCATAACCATATTGACTCATTCCGCCGGCAACATGGCGCGTCGTAGAAACAAATCTAACGTTTTTTGGAAAGCTAGCCCTCCCAGAGGAACCCTCCCCGAGGACTGCTGTGTGGCGATTGTGCTGTTTGGCGCTAGACTGGGTCAAATGTTTTTAAGGTTTGAAGTAAGTCTTGCAAATCTTGTGGCAGAGGTGCCTTCCAAGACATTGTCTCACCTGAGATTGGGTGAGTTATAGTGAGTTTTTTAGCATGTAAGGCTTGTCTTTTAAAGCTTTTTAGTGCATCCTTAAGTGACTCGTCGGCTTTTTTAGGAAAGCGAATCTTACCACCATACATTGGGTCGGCAATCAGCGGGTGGTCAATATGCGACATATGCACACGAATTTGGCGGGTGCGTCCGGTTTCNAAAATACATTTCACATGGGTGTGATGGCCAAAGCGATCAATNACACGATAATGCGTTACCGCATCTTTACCTTCACCCTCTTCAACTACTGCTTGTCTAATTCTATCTTTTTGGGTCTCTACCAATCGGTGCATCTACTGTACCACCAGAGATCATATGACCATAAACAATGGCTGAATATTCACGGGAAACGGCGTGGGTTTGTAATTGCTCAACTAAGTTTTTTTTGCGCCAATTCACTACGTGCTACCACCATAAGGCCAGAGGTGTTTTTATCGAGTCGATGGACAATACCTGCACGGTCAAGATTGGCCAAAGATGGATCGTAATACAACAAAGCATTGGCGAGTGTTCCTGTCCAATTACCAGCGCCTGGATGCGTGACTAAACCCACCGGCTTATTAACAACGATAATATCATCATCATCGTACACCACATCTATCGCAATGTCTTCAGCTTGCCATTCGTTGGTTTTTTCAGTTTTAATACTAAGTGCCACAACCTCACCACCTAATACTTTTTCCTTAGGTTTGAAAGACTTACCATTCATTAGTGCATCGCCAGAACGCACCCAATTGGTGATTTTAGAACGAGAGTAATCCGGCAACATCTGCGCCATAGCGCTATCAATGCGCTGACCAATGAGCCTGTCAGGAATGATGATGTTAAATTGATTCATTTAAGTCATTTTACTTATTAATTTTTATATTTTTACAAATCTAACTCAACAGATGAAAATGCAATTACGAGTATTTTTTCTTCCTGCAAGGAAAAAGGTGAAGTAATTTGGCGTCCCGTAAGAGATTCGAACTCCTGTTGCCAGGATGAAATCCTGGAGTCCTGGGCCAGCTAGACGAACGGGACAAAATGTATTTTACTTCATTTAACGGGCAAAAAAATAGCCTAGTTTTTATACTAAGCTATTTTTGAATATGGTATCGCCTAGGAGAATCGAACTCCTCTTACCAGGATGAAAACCTGGGGTCCTAACCGATAGACGAAGGCGACATAACATTTTGTTTTGCTTTTTGGTGGAGCTAAGCGGGATCGAACCGCTGACCCCGACACTGCCAGTGTCGTGCTCTCCCAGCTGAGCTATAGCCCCAATACTACCCCAACGCTACCCCAAAAACTGGACGCAAGCAAAAGATGTAAATTATAGTCTCTAAGATGAATTAGTCAAGACTAGTTTGGTAAAATGTTTGCATTGTTTCAATGAAAAACTCTCATGCTAGAAAAAATCTTTACTGAAAAAACCTACACCTTGGAAATTCTTTATCATGTGGGCACGTATGAAAATTCCATTCATTTTATTTTTGATCACAACTCAAAAACTTGTGCGATTATTGACCCTGCTTGGGAAGCGAATTTGTTTATTAAAAAAATAGCTGACAAGGGCTACACACTTACTGATATTTGGCTTACTCATTGGCACAATGATCACATGAACGCAGTGGATGAAATTGCCGATAAAACCAATGCAAAAATTACTGCAGGTATTAACGAAATTCCTTATTTACAGATCAATAACCCAATAAATACAGTTGAGGATAATGATGTGATTTATTTGGGAAATACTCAGGCAAAGATTATTAACACCCCTGGACACACCGCTGGTGGTATTTGTTATTTATTGGATGGGCATTTAATTGCAGGTGATAGTTTGTTTGTATACGGCGCAGGGCACTGTGCAATGCCAGGTGCTAATGCAAATGTGTTGTTCCATTCAATGCAAAAATTAAAGCAAGTAGCGGATGAGATATTGTTACATTGTGGACACGATTACGGCTCAGAGATTACCACCACCATGGCTGAGCAAAAATCAGGTAATCCATTTTTAATGATTGACGACGAGGCTGATTTTGTGCGCTATCGTAATCACATCCACGATGGCTCTCGCACTTACCCAATGCAAGCAATGAGCAAACAGGAAGTTGACGCCCTACTATGATTGGTTTTTTTGGCGGCTCATTTGATCCCATTCACTTTGGGCATATTAAGAATGCTATTGCAATCAAAAAAGAATTAAGGCTATCAAACTTATTTTTAATGCCGTGTGCAGCACCAGTACACAAATCTGAGCTTCGATTTAACACAAAGCAACGGCTAGACATGCTTAATCTTGCTGTCCAAGAATTTGCTGACCTTTCAATCGACACTCGAGAAATTGATAGGCAATCAGCCTCTTATACCATTGACTCGCTTAAGCAAATTCAACAAGATTATCCCGATGATAAAATCTTCTTTATCATGGGTGCTGATAGTTTTGACAATATCGACACTTGGAAGAAATACGAGCAACTAAGTGATTACGCAACCTTAGTAGTATTACCAAGAGTAGGCAGCAACCAAGTAGATGATAAAGGTGTTTATTTTTCCAAAGTACCGCTGGTTAACATTTCATCTACGCAAATTCGAAGTAAAATAGCCAAACATCAAGATTTGTCTGGCTTACTGCCAGATTCTATTATTCATTACATTGAGCAATTATGAAACTTACAAAACAACTCAAGGTCGTAACCGACACCATTGAAGAATTAAAAGGTAAGGACATTATCACTTTAAAAGTGTTGGAGCAAAGTGCGGATATTGAGGCCATTGTTATTACCTCTGGACGCTCAGTTCAGCACGTACGTGGTATCGCTAATAACATTAAAAATCGAAGCAAAACGCCTTGGCATGAAAGTCGTTGGTATTGAAGGCACTGAAACTGGTCATTGGGTGTTGGTTGATTTGGCAGAAGTGGTTGTACACGTGATGACGGAAAAAACTCGGGAATTCTACAAGTTGGAAAAACTATGGTCAGGTGCTGAAGGCGCCGAAGAATAATCAGTGTGAAAATCAAGCTGATTGCAGTTGGTAAAAAAATGCCCGATTGGATACAAACCGGCATCAATCACTATCAAAAACAACTGCCCACTTCCCTTAATTTTGAATTAATCACACTTGAGGCGCAAAAACGCAAAGGCAAAAATCATTGAACAGATCAAAGCACTCGAAGGTGAGCTGCTAATAAAAGCTTCTCAAGGGTCAAATTTAGTGATTGCTTTTGATGAAAAAGGCAAACAGAACAACACCAAAGCCATTGCCAAAGCCATGGAAAATTGGCAACAAAATGGCGATAACGTGGCACTGCTCATTGGCGGTGCGGATGGCCTAAATGACACCTGCAAACAACACGCTCATCAGCTTTGGGGTTTGTCAAACTTGACCTTGCCACATTCAATGGCTAGACTATTATCCGTAGAACAAATTTACCGTGCTCATTCATTATTAAATAACCATCCATATCATAGGGAGTAAACATGAAATTAGAACTCATCAGCTTTAAACTTTGCCCGTTTGTACAACGTGCCATCATCATCTTAAAAAAACAAAACATCGATTACGACATAACCTACATCAACCCAATGGATCCGCCCGACTGGTTTAAAGCCATTTCACCAACCGGGCAAGTCCCCCTACTAAAGGCAAATGATGAAATTATTTTTGAATCCAGTGTCATTAGTGAATTTGCCAATGACATCAGTGATACTGACTTACACCCAAAAGATGCCATCCAAAAAGCGAAAAACCGTGCGTGGATTCAGTTTTCATCAAGTATGTTTGATGACTTGTTTAACATTGTAACCGGCGATAAAGACAAATTCAGCGAAGCCAAAGATTCTTTGTTTAAAAAGCTGTCACGTGTTGAATCCGTAAAAGGCAATGATCCGTTTTTAATGGTAATAATTTTGCATTAATTGATGCCGCATTTTCGCCATTGTTCATGCGTTTAGCGTGGATTAATGAATTTACCGACAACGCACTGTCGTTGGCTGAATTTGCCCGTCTATCTGCTTGGAGCAAAGCCGTCTTAGCCGTTAAGGAGGTTAAAGACTCAGTGGTTGATGGCCTGGATGATGTTTATTATTCTAATATCGAAGGACGAGAGGGTTACTTATCAACCTTATTGGTTGACTAAATAATACTCAACACATTTTCAGGCGGTCGAGCAATCACAATGCCCTTGTCAGTTTTGACAATCGGACGCTCAATCAAAATTGGATTATCAATCATTGCCTGAATCAAATCATCTTCACTGAGCGATTCATCGTCTAAGTTGTTTTCTTTGTAAGGCGCTTCAAATGTGCGCATTAAAGATCTGGCACCCATGTTGAGTTGGTTCAGTAAATCTTTTAACTCATCCACGCTCGGGGTATTTTCTAGATATTTAATTACTTCAAAATCCACACCTTTTTCTTCTAAAATGGATAGAGTTGTTCTGCACTTTGAGCACTTTGGATTGTAAAAAATTACCGTTGACATACTGATGAACCTTATGAAAAAAATTCTTATTATACTCTGTCTTTTTTTTGCCGTTAAGCGCCGTACAAGCAATTACCGTTAGTGAAAATTGTCGACTCTGCAAACTCCCTTTGGCAGCAACAAAAATCACAAAAAAGTAACGAAATTCTCACTAACCGACACTAAAGGCAATGTTCACACTGATGAATCCACTAAAGGAAAATATTAGTGGTTAATTTTGGGCCACTTGGTGTCCGCCTTGCTTAAAAGAGATTCCTGCCTTTGTTGAGTTTTACGACAATCATGCCGATAAAGTTCAAATACTGGGTTTGGATTACGAACAAGCTGATAAGACTGCGATCTCTGAATTTACTGACACCTTTATGGTTAACTACCCAATCATTCTATTTGACGATAAAAATGGGCCTCAGTTCAGTAATTTTGGTGAGATTATAGGAATGCCAACTACTTATATCTACAATCCAAAGGGTGAATTGGTTGATTTTCACATGGGCGAGATTGACATCCAAACCCTGAAGAAAACTATCCTATCCAAGCCTTAAATTCTCCATTTTCATCACGTACTAATCTTGGCACTAAATAACCACTAAGATTTTTTTTCAGCTGTTGGTGTAATTCTTTTGCGCATTCATCATCAACCAAAAAATGCTCTGCACCACTGACTTTATCAAGCAAGTGCAGATAATACGGCAACACACCGGCATCAAACAATCGAAGTGAAAGATCGCTTAATGCTTGGACTGAATCATTCACCCCTTTTAATAAAACAGATTGATTAAGCAAGGTAACTTGCTTTAACTTATTGATGCGTTTTACAAATTCACCGGACAGTTCATTGGCATGATTTGAATGCAAAACTACCACAACATTAAGCTTACTGCTGTTTAACAATTTTACCAATTGATCGGTAATTCTACTGGGTGTAACCACTAAAGTCCTAGAATGAATTCTGAGTGTCTTAATGTGAGGTATTTGCTCAATGTTAGAGATTAGCCAATGCAGTTTATCGTCGCTTAAGCTTAATGGATCTCCACCACTTAAAATAACTTCATTGATGTCCGTGTGCTGATGAATGTAATTTTTAATCGAATTCCAATTGTTTATCGCATCGTGCGATGCGTAGTCAAAATTTTGACGAAAACAATACTGACAATGAATTGTGCAAACCCTTGTGGTAATCAGTAACACTCTATTAGGGTATTTATGGATTAATCCATTTACCGGTGAGTGCTTTTCATCTGCTAGTGGAGACGGATTGAAGTCAAGACCCTTAATCAAAGAATGAGAGTTGGCAACTTGTTTTAACAAAGGATCATCAGGATTACTCTTATCAATTAAATTAGCAAACTCCAATGGAACTTTAATTGGGAATGATTGATCTTTAAATGCAGTAGTTTGAAAGAAATTATTACACTGCTTTGCGTCTTTTAGTGCATGCCTTGAATTGTATTGCCAATGGTTCATATTTTGGACGTAAAAAAAGCCCCAAAAGGGGCTTTATATTATCGCTACTAAATCTTAACAGAAGTTAGAGAAGTTTTCATCGGTGTGTCCTTTGCCATCTTCAAAACCAGCTTCCCATTCGTCAGTAATTCTTTGTTCTTCGATTTCAGGATTATTTAAAAAACCAGCTACCCAACCTTGAATGTAGTTGTCATTAACACCCATTTCTTCCATTTTTCTTAACACCTTCGTAGTAAGTCATTACTGATACTCCTTAAAATTTACAATAATAATGTTTATAATTTCATACTCTTAAATCAAGTCAAAAATTGACAGACATAAGCGAAAGGTAATATTATAACCATTTAAAACTAACAAGCAAGAAAAATCATGAATTTATCTGAAATAATCGATGGATTAAACGACAAGCAACATCAATCAGTTACCTTAGATGATGCACAAAACGCCTTAATACTAGCAGGTGCTGGTAGTGGGAAAACCAGAGTTTTAACACACCGTATTGTGTATTTAATTACGCAAAAAAATACCCACATTGATGCGATTTTAGCCGTCACTTTTACCAATAAAGCTGCCAAAGAAATGCGTGAACGCCTTGAGCTGTTACTTAGACGCCCAATCAGAAGTATGTGGGTGGGAACTTTCCACGGATTGGCACATCGATTATTACGTGCCCATCCTATCGAGGCTAATTTAAGTACGCAATTTCAGATCCTTGATCAACAAGATCAGTTTCGTATTGTTAAGCGCTTAATGAGGGAAAACCAAATTGACGAATCTAAATACCCCGTTCGTAAAATTCAGTGGTTTATCAACCAGCAAAAAGACGAAGGTATACGTCCAACGGACATTGATGCTGGTTACAATTATTTTGTTAAGCAAAGTGTCAAAGTGTTTGAACTCTACGAAGACCATTGTAAAGCTAACGAATTGATTGATTTCGCTGAACTTCTAGTGCGTAGTTATGAGCTATTAAAAAATAATGCCGAACTACTGGCGCATTATCAACGGCGCTTTGAACACATTTTAGTTGATGAATTCCAAGACACTAATACTATTCAGTACAAATGGATCAAGCTCCTTTCATCGGGCAAAAACCAAGTATTTTGCGTGGGTGATGATGATCAATCGATTTATGGGTGGCGTGGGGCAAAAATTGAAAACNTCCAAAAGCTT
>AJXC01001259.1_pt1 | contig 10201 bp, 6 predicted proteins | sample 404948 | NCBI WGS metagenome assembly AJXC01 (sample SAMN02954314, study PRJNA77837) | marine metagenome | biome: aquatic; feature: Guaymas Basin Hydrothermal Plumes; material: sea water; isolation source: Guaymas Basin Hydrothermal Plumes and Background water depths 1600, 1775... ... | reverse complement strand
TTAAGGAGCATCTCCGTCTTTCAGCATTTTGTGATATCGGTAGAGATACCAGCACGCTACAGTCCGCCACGGTCTCCATTTTTCTGCTATTGAAATAGCAGGCTTCTCCCAATCTTTTTCCGGAAGACCGTAGAGACTTTTCATNTGCTACTTCAAGAGCAGCATCGCCCAATGGCAACACATCCGGACGATTCAAGCTAAACATTAAATACATTTCAGCAGTCCAGCGGCCAATTCCTTTTACTTGCACCAGTTGCTGAATAGCAATTTCATCATCCATCCCTTCTAATGCAAGAAAATCAAGGTCACCACTTTTCATCCATTGCGCCAAGCCACGCAGGTATTTGATTTTCTGGAAGGACAGTCCTGCCTTTCTTAAAACGTGGTCATCCAGTTTCGGTAAGTACCCGTGGTCAGGCAGTTCATTTTCAAAGAGCTTCCGGAACCTTGTCCGTATAATTTTTGCAACTTGATTGGAAAGCTGCTGTCCGATGATGGCACTTGACAGACCGGCAAATCCAACTTCATGCGGTATCAATTCACAAGGTCCGGCACGTTCTATTATTCCTGCAATTCGGGAATCAGCCATGCGCAACGACATTTCAGCCTCATGCCAATTACTCATATTCACACAATTCTATTTTCACTAAAGCTGAATTTCTAACAGCCTTATTTTCTACTATTTTAGTACAAGTTAATTCCCACTTCTTATTCTTGATAGCACAGTATTAATTCTATTTTAAGGTAAAACACCGGCTTACAAACTGAACATGCCTCAGAAACACCTGCAACTTAAAACAAGTTACGGCCTACATGTACAGTTCGCAGCCGGGTAATTCCTACATATGATACAACAAAGCCAAAGAATAGCGCTGCACTATTCTTTGGCTTCAACTAGACTTTATTCGATTTTCGATTTTTCTTAAAGTAGTCTCTAATAAGTCTAATAATACTCTTNNATATTACTCCTGCAAAGCATGTCCCTGTCAGCGGGATCAGGATTCTATCATTTCAGTTAATCATCAAAGATCCCGATTGCCTCGTGTNCAGGAAAGATAGCCTCTAATCAGTATCCAGATCATTTTATGACAGTTATCCCGTCACACTGATACGTTTCTCAGCATTCTCCTGATTATTTTGCATCATGCCTTTTTCCTGATCATTTTGTGTTTTTGCATCATTTTCTTTTTTGAATTAATTTGTGTCCAGGCTGCACGCAATTCTTTGAGTAAATCGATTACGATAACTACAGGTTCAGTTTTTTTATTCATGTTTGCCTCAATAAGTTGACTAAACATGTAGCTATAGAGTGACTGAAGATTCTTTGCGATGTCACCTCCTCTATCCATGTTCAGGGTTGCCATCAGTTCGGTCACAATGTTCTTAGTTTTTATTAAACAATCGTGTACCTTCTCTATCTTCCCTGATTTCATGTGTTCAACAGCAAAGCTGGCATTCTTTATGGCTCCATCATAGAGCATAATGATCAGCTTAGTTTGGTCAAGAGTATTAACAGAAGCCTTTTTATAGGCATTCTGATAGTTACCATAGTTGCTCATCGTTTCTCCTTAATCATTTATTTTATGATTTTCTGGCTCCACTCATTGCAGAGAGTTGTTGGGTCATATAGCTTTGTTGGGATTTTAATCTTCCCATCGTGCTGTCCAGTTTTGCAAATTTTCTCTGCAGCCTTGTTTGTTTAGTATCAGCCCGTTTGTTTAAAAGGCTTATTTGTTCGTCAAAACTTTTCATTTGACCAGTTATATCATCTGTGGCCCGCTTGACATTTCCATCCAGAGGGTCATTCAATTTATCTAGTTTATGGCCTAATTTTACAGCTACACCTTTAGAAATATTCACAGTAGCTTCTTGTTCATCAACCAAATCATCTTCACTAAGCGTCACGAACAATCTCAAACCGTCAGTATTGGAATCTTTCGCCCCTAAGAGTAGTTGTCCTCTGCCGGTTGCCTCTACATTGCCAATTGATCCTGCAACATCCTCTCCAGGAGTGCTGATCCCATCTGTTAGTCCCAAACTGCTGAGATCTTTGTCGGGCCCTGGTTCGACTTCAATTGTGCTGCTGTTGCCAAAAGTGCCCGAAATTATCTTCAGTCTACCTTCTTCTTCACGGACCTGTAATTTACGACGTCCCAAAGCTTTGTCTTCCATCAAACGGTTCTGAATAGTTTTGGCCAGACTGCCTAGGGTATAGTTGTCTTTGCGCAATTCAATCGGATCAGAAACCCTACCGTTATTTTTAATTATTAAAACGTTGTTCGTTTCATCAACTTTTATAATTCCTGGAAGTGGTGTCCCTAAATAAAATCCACGCTTTGCAGCATTAGAGACGTCCACCCTGTAACCGCTTGGATTAACCCTCGTGTTTTCAGTCATTCCCAAAAAATTTATGTCGGGATTGTCAGTTTTTCCATGACTGCGAAATAAGTTGGCAACATTAGAAAATTCATCAACTATCTTTTCATTTAACTTTTTCTCTTCAATAGACATCATGCCTCTGTCATCGATCTTCAGACCAATAGAAAAAAGCATATTTGTCGATTGCGGCAAACCACTTACAGTTGCAATTGATGTGGTTGCTATTTCGTTGACCATCTGTGACAGATTCCTGTCACTTAATAGAGGCGCTGCAGTGTTGCTCGACTTATCAAACCTCGAAACCTCCTTGGCTGTAGCTTGAAATGTATTGTATGCATCTACAAAATCGTGAATGCGTTCCTTGGCAACCTCTGTGTCACCCAATACTGACACAGTTACAGGCTTTTCACTGGATGAAAAAAACTCAAGATCAAGTCCTGGTATCACATCATTTGCTATATTTTCCGAACGTCTTACCTCAAGGCCTTCTCCACTTCTGGTGGCTCCAAGGCGCAAGACTAAATCTTGAGCAAGTCTTACAGTTGAGGTCTCAGTTGAGACAGTAAAATAATCATCTGCATATAAGTCACCTTTACCAAGGGCCAGTCGTAATCCCTCATCAAAAGATATTGGCGTACCGGGAGTATAGCCTTCGCCAATTTCTATCGAACCAGCACCGCCAAATGTATCTTCCCATCTCATTTGCAGCCCACGTGTTATACCAACAGTACCCCTCTTCTCGACACTAAAAGTATATGTTTTTGCAATATCCGGCTCATAGTTTCCGGATACTTCTATGGGGGCATTGCTGAGTCCACCTGAGAAACCCCTTATTCCAGCAGAAACGTCGAGAGAACCTCTCTTTTTGTCATCATCAAGTCCTTCATATTCTTCATAGGTCTTCCACTTTGCTTCGGCATCTACTTTATTTGACACGCCACGATGTTCTTCATCGCTCCACCACATATCTTCTGAAGTTGGTGCAATTACATCCACATCCGTAGTATCACCGTCCCGTAAAACACTTGGATTCACTTCTACGAATAATCCATGTCCGATAGGCAGACGTTTTGGGTCACGGCGGCCCTTTTTACTGAATTCTAAATCAAAGAGTTCTTCACCATCTTCTGAATCAATAGCCGTGGCGCTATCAAATGGACCCTCACCTTTCACTTCTCCTAAATAAGGATGCCCAATATTGACGGAGCCTTTTTCTCCAGTTTCGGAGAATTCGTAATGTAATTTCAGTGGGCTGGGTCCACCGACCTGTCCATTCCCCTCCACCCGAAAAACGATGGTATCATCCTCATTGCCGTCGTAAGTTCCGTTTACTTTTAGACCTCCTTCTGAAGCTTTACTGCTCCAGTCAGATGGTTGTGAAATTTGTGGTGCGCGGTCCGCTTCACTAAGCCACCATAACATGTCAGATTTTTCTGCAAAGACATCAACTGTAAAGCTGTCACCACTTATAACTTCACCGTCACTTATCAACAATTTAAGGCCGTCCGTGATGTCGATGGGACTTCCGGGAACATAATTAAACTTATTTATCTCAATTTCCCCTTCTCTGCCANTTTTTATCCTTCCAGCCGATTAGTACTCCGGCTTCAGAAGGAATGACTCCGGAACGATCTACACGAAACGTAAAGACGTTGTCTTCTTCTCCAGAATATGATCCACCAACTTCAACTATATTTGTTGAGCCTCCAAATCCTGCACCTGAAGCTATTTTTTGTACTTTAGCCTGCAGCCCCGTCCAGGTAGCAGTTGTATCAAATGTATTTTGATAACTTGGTCCGCTAACTTCNCCGCCTTTAAGATTTACGTCTATGTTAATTCGTCCTTGCTCTCCCTTTACGTCGCTGGTTAAGAGCAGTCGAAAAGGGGTTTCACCGTGTGTTTTGGCGATATAGGCCTCAACACCAGAGTCAGAATTATTGATGGCCCGTTTCAAATCTGAGAGGGTGTCTTTGCCTTTAGCCAGATTGATTGTGACAGGTGTCTCGTCTTCATCGTCTCCAGTTTTAATCTGGATCCTTCCGGTACCAATCCTGACGTCTTCACTCTCAAAACCTTGTGACGTTATTTGATGCGACAAGGCTATAGACTCTACAATTATTGTATGCCTTCCCGGCACAGAATCTTTCCGTGCTTGCGGTTCCACTACATCCGAATTGCTGGTCTCTACTTTCCTTGCCTCCCAAATTTCATAACTATCCAGTGCTTCAGTGACGCCTTGGAGCTTTTTCAGTTCCATTTTGACGGCATCCCAAGCCTCCAGCTCGCTTACTTTCTGTTCTTTCCTATCCTCCACAGGTTTGATCCGGCGCTGCTCGATTGCCATAAAGCGATCGATTATCTCCCTGGTATTCAGCTTTGATCCTAAGCCCATGATCGCATTCGGATTCAGTTCTGCCAAGACGGTTCCGTTTTTTGAGGCAAACAGTTCTATTGACTCCGGAAGAATATCCGTGTAAAAAGGCATTTAATTGCCTAGTTACATTTAGTCAACTAACTGATATGACATAGATTTCTGTTTTACGTGTTCAAAGCGAACAAGTAGCTAGAAATCATTTCAAAAAACATTCCAATCAGCCGTTTGAATTTAGCAGTTGTAAAACGGACTGAGGAACCTGATTGGCTTGCGCCAGCATTGCTGTTCCGGAAGAAAGCAAGATTTGATTTTTTACCAGTGAACTCATCTCTTGCGCCATATCTGTATCAGCAAGCATAGATTCTGAAGCGGTCAGGTTTTCCTTTGAAACCCGCAAACTGTGTAAATTTGCCTCCAAAGCATTTCTCTGAAAAGAGCCAAGATTACCGCGCATCGTAGAAACATCATCAATCGCTTGATCAACCAGCAGCAAAGTATCTTGTGCTGCCTCTGCATCCAGCACATCAATTTCGGCTAAGCTTCGAAAATTGCTGTTATTTTCTATACCTTTTGAAAGTTCTACCGGATTGATGCTTTCAACCGAAATTCGTCTTAATTGTCCTTCATTTGGACCAATTTGAAAAACAAGTGAATTTTGTGATACATGGACAAAACCGTCCACATCATCACCAACTAAGGTTTCATTATTAATCTCACGCCTGAAAAGTCCGGCAACTTTGTTTTCAGAACGATTAAAAATTTCATAAATTACATCATCAGTCGTTTCACCGTATTTTATGGTTACTCCTTCTCCCTCTGCACCCGGAGCGCCTGTGAGAAACTGNCCTCTGCCCATGGCCGCACCTCCTCCGTTAATTCCCGGAGATCCGCCAATATTGCCCTCTACATCACGACCGGGAACAGAAAAGACTGCCTCGTTGGATTTTATATTTTCACCAAAATAATTTTCCAAAGTTGAAGAAACGGTGAAGCCTGGGTCACTTCCGAACTGTCGATGCCGCAAGACAATCACCTCATCCAAACCAGTAATAAAATTGTTGATTTCTCCCGGTGTTCTTGACATTTCGGTCAATGCATCATTCAGGGTGTCGAAGTTTTGAAGAAAAGGACCTAAATTATCCGCTGGTCGATAAACAAAAATATCCAGTTCCATGTTTGCATCATCTGCCATTTTCTGCATTTCATACGCAATCAACTGTTGAATTCCCCGTTCCGTTCTGACTCTTGCTTCAGGTGTTCCATTTCTTTTTGCAGAGGCCGTCAATAATTCAATTTTATCTCGTAAATCATTGTTGTTTTTCAAATCCACCGAAATGGTACGACCACCTTCATTTATCACAAAAGAAATAGCATTATTCGGATCTGAAGGTGAGACATCTTCAAGACTCAATTTGTGTGCAGCAACCATCATNGAACGTGTGGCTACCTGCGTTATATCAACTTTATATCCGCTTGAATGAGTTGATTTAGCCTCATCTGAAGCTAAAACAAACTCCAGCCCGTTTCCTATCACAACCCCTGTTGCTGAGTTGCTGCCGTCAAGCAAAGTACGAGTGCCAAACTGAGTATTTCTGGAAATATTTTTTAAGGTAGAGAGTAAGTTATCCACCTCATTTTGATCGGCCTGCAGCATTTTTTCGTCATTTGTACCCTCGTTGGCAGCATGCACGGCAAGTTGACGCAAGTTAATCAATATATTGCTCACCTCATTTAATGCGCCTTCAGTGGTTTGAATCATTGAAATGGATGATTCGGAGTTGCGAATTGCTTGTCCGAGGCCTGAAATCTGTGTTTTCATTTGTTCAGAAATCACCAGCGACGCAGGACCGTCAGCAGCGTGATTGAGCTTGCGGCCTGAAGACAAACGCTCCCAGGTTTTTACCCAATTCCTGCTCTGTATGCTGCAGGTGTCTCANCGCATTCAATGCTGCAATATTTGAATTGACTCGCAATGCCATGATTATTAACTCAAGTGTTTAACAAAAAGGTTCTCATGTCCTATTATCGGTACATAGTTATAATTCTTTAGCCAAATTATGATCTGCACTACAAATTTAAACAGTAATTTGTGCAGTCCTACCCTACATCGGAATCTCAGGATATTTCTTTAGCATTTGTTTTGAAGAATTTATAGAAAAATAATTATAGTTTAGAGTCCAAAATGCAATGCTATGTTTGAAAGAAACAGGAAGAGAGGCAATAAGATGCTTGTGATTATTTGTTCCTACTCAGTTGGAAGGTTTCTTTGATGACTTGAATTCCTGAATTGTTTGGGGTCTAATGTTTTAGTAGATAAAATTTTCTCAAAATATACTACTCTTTAAACATAACAACATTAAATGTACTTTTCGGCTGGACCAGATTTGCAATCGAATGCTGTCCAGTTGTAAGACTGCCAAGATGGTGCTAATTTAGAATTCAATTTCACTCTTATAACCTGCCTCATAATATTGCCAAACTAAGCTTTAGTTAGGTAGTTCTTGTGATCCAAATTAATACAATAAATCATTAAAGCTTGTATTATTAACGTAAACAGGGTCTACTGGACAATTAGTTTTTTTAGAAAGTTTTTTAATTTGAAGACATCTAACAATGAAACGCACTTTCCAGCCAAACAATCGGCGACGCAAAAAAAAGCACGGTTTCAGGGCTCGCATGGCGACTCCTGGAGGCCGAAGAGTAATCAAGCGTAGACGCGCTAAAGGCAGAAAACGTCTCAGTGCATGAGCATAAAGGAAACTTACCCGAAGACCATCAGGCTAAACCATAGTCAAATTATTCGGGAGGTGTTTGAGCAGGGGATATATCNGTCTTTGGGGCCGATTGGTGTTAAATATAAAATAGTAGAAGCTGAATGCAGCCGTTTTGCAATCTCCGTTAAAAAGAAGGTCGGGAGTGCACCTTGCCGAAATCGTATCAAACGTTTGTTGAAAGAGGCGATTCGTAAGGAACGGTTACGGTTGAATTGCGCATACAACATTTGTTTTTTTATAACGAGCCCGCCCAAGAGTCCCTTGGACTCATCTTATGTCTTGTGTCTGGTCAGACAGTTTTTCAAAAACTTAAACAAGGAATCAAGTGAGTGAGCCTGCTAACGCAATACAAAGTCGGGTAGCACCAAGTTTTGAGAATTGCTGCAAGAAATCACCGAATAACCAAAACAGTAATATTTTTCTTCGTTTCATCCTGAGCTTAATCAAGTTTTATAGATCTTGTGTATCTCCTTTTTTGCCTGCTTCCTGCCGGTTTTATCCCACTTGTTCGGCATATGCTCTGGAATCTTATCAAACTCTGGGTTTGATGAGAGGTACATATCTGAGTTTATGGCGGATCTTGAAATGTAATCCGCTCCATCCCGGAGGTGTTGATCCGGTTCCAGGAGAATCTGGCCCAGAACCAGCTGATAATGCGGTAATTTCTGAAAGAAACTTACACTAGCTTAAAATTTATGGATAAAAACACTTTACTGGCAGTAGTACTCTCAGGTGCAATTATGGTTGGATGGTATGCCATGTTCCCTCCAGCGGATCCGCCTCCTCGAGAGATTGAAAATACAGTAGATCAGGAATTTACAGACAGGACTAAAAATTCGGTGAGACAAGAATCTGCTGAACTTAATGTTGAAGATTCTACCATTTCTTCAACTGTACCTTCGTCATCAATTAAGGAGGTTGACAGTAGTTTACCATCAAAGGAAGTAACCATAGAAACAGAGAATTACAGGTTGGTTATAGACACTAAAGGTGGAATTGGAAAAAGTCTGCAGTTAAAACATTATAAACATACAAAGCCCAGGCTTACTTTGAGTACTTGGTTCCCATTTCTTACCAGCTTCATTGGTCCAGATTATCATGATGAAGTAACAGTGGACAACCGTGTACAAATGTTCGGGAATCATTTGGAAGGAGTACCCGCTTTTGCTCAAGAGTTTAAGGGAGATGCAAAAACCACTGAAATGTTTCGCAATACTGTATTTTCTGCAAGTCAAGATCATGTTGTGCTGGAAGAAGGACGCCTGAATACTGCACTCACTTTAACCTCACCCATAGTGAATGGGCTCCAGATGGTTAAAATCTTCGAAGCAAATCCTGATAGTTATCTTTTAAATTATCGTATTCAGTTGATCAATCGCTCCAATGATGTTCGTCCTTTGGAAGTGCTTTATTTTTTGGAGAACAGCGACTTGCAGACAATGGCGGCGGAATGCAACAAGTTTCTCATGAAGGTCCAGTCTTTTTTTCGATGAGAGTCTGCAGACTGAAAGCACTGAAAACATAGAAAATGAACTGCCCGTAACGCAAATGAAATGGTTAGGTGTTGAGGATCAATATTTTATTGGTGCGGCAGTTCCAATGACTCCGGTAAAGAACGGTTTTTTTAGAGCAGGATCATACATTTCAGAACCACAAGCTAATCAATTGGGAGAGAGGAAATTGTCTCCATATTTTGGTGTAGCTCTGCCGAAGACAAATTTACAGCCGAATCTTCTCGTTGAGTCAGATTTTAGAATGTTTTATGGGCCAAAAGAAGATCAAGAATTGCTGAAATTTGGGCACAACCTGGAAATGTCTCACGACATGACTCTGGAAATTCTGGCAGCACCACTGTTGGATTTACTACGCTGGATTTACGGTTATGTTGGAAACTACGGTGTTGCTATTATTATTCTGACGATTATAGTTCGTGTAGTTTTGTTTCCTCTGACTTACAAGGGCATGAAAAGTATGAAGCGTATGCAGCAGTTAACTCCGAGGATGAAGAAACTACAGGAAAAGTATAAAAAAAACAAAGAAAAGCTGAACAAGGAAATGATGGAGCTGTATCGTAAAAATAAAGTCAATCCGCTTGGTGGTTGTTTACCGATGCTGCTCCAGATCCCTGTGTTTTTTGCGCTTTATAGCTCACTTTCAAGTGCCGTTGAATTGCGACATGCACCTTTCATCTTTTGGATTAGTGACTTGTCGCAACCGGACGGATTGGGGATTACGCCCTTGCTGATGGGGGCATCTATGTTCATTCAACAAAAAATGACCCCACAAACCGCAATGATGGACCCCACACAGGCGAAAATCATGCAAATGCTGCCTTTCATTTTTACTATTTTTACCTTCACTTTCCCATCCGGATTGACTTTGTATTGGGTAACGAGCAATATCCTTTCGATTGCCCAGCAGCAAATTATCAACCGGATCAAAACACCCGAGTTACAACACTGATCAACTGTTCTGTTTTTCAGTCTTTTCCTTAAAAACTCAATTTTTCCTGGTTAGAAGAGAACTTGATTTTGGCCAGAATTTCTGTTCTTCTCTATAAGTTATAGTGTCAATAAAGGATCATTCNTGAGCGAAAAGCTTTGCCTACTCATGATATATTTTGACTTGTTTTAATAGTTGATTGAATAAACCAGAAGAATAAAACCATAACTTT
>AJXC01001247.1_pt1 | contig 10294 bp, 7 predicted proteins | sample 404948 | NCBI WGS metagenome assembly AJXC01 (sample SAMN02954314, study PRJNA77837) | marine metagenome | biome: aquatic; feature: Guaymas Basin Hydrothermal Plumes; material: sea water; isolation source: Guaymas Basin Hydrothermal Plumes and Background water depths 1600, 1775... ... | reverse complement strand
TTGCGTGTCTCAGGCTGCGAAATATTTGAAGTGCATAGGTTACGTCCAGCAGTAATTTGCTGATATGCTGATTGTATGAGTCCCGAGCCAGTATGTACGGATCAGGTGCAGGCTGTTCTGGAATTTGTTTTTCTGCAAGATCGGAAGGCGTTACTGTTTCCGTTGAAGGTGAAGATGTTTCTTCCCGCGAAGTAACCCCTCCTTCAGGCCGGGTAATTCCCTTTTCTGGTAACGCAACTTCTTTTTTAGACGGAGTAGTCTCCTTTTCCGGTAATGCAATTTCTTTTTTAGATGGACTAATCTCCTTTTCCGGTAATGCTACGTTTTCAAGCATTAATTTTTGCAACATCCTTTGAACAAGAATGTCAACGTTTTGAATCAATTTTTCTTGTACCGCATTCTCTGCAGGTTTGGGTTACTATTTCCCTGGTGATTTCAGGAACTGACATTGCAGCATATTTTAAACTCAGCTGAGTCACATTCTCTCTTCGGACAAGTTGAAACATAAACATCTTATCTGTCTTAAATTGTAGCTCCAGATTCCTAATAAAACTTAGAACTTTTTTAACGCATTTGCTGCTGGTGCAGTCTTCTATGTCAATGCTCCTCATTCCTTTTTCTGCAATCAATACCAACACTTTGTGTGATACAATGTGAAAATGTTGATTAAGCTTTTCGCGTAATCGGTTAAATAATATTTGCTGCTCCGGCACAGACACCTTACCCAAAACTGACATGGGAGCAACAAGAGCCCGATCTACATCTGCTCTGCTGATTTTTGATAAAAAGAATGTACTTTGGAGAATGATTATCACCAGACAAACATACTTTAAGCCGGCTCCATTATTTAAGTTTTTAAATAAATTAAACATTAATTTGCTATCGTTTTTTATTTTGCCCGGTATGAAAATAATAAATATATTTAAAATAAAGTGTTGACAGTAACTTAAAGATTGATTANTATTATGAGCTTTGCAGGAGTTGAACGCAAGTTCTTTGAAAAGGGAATCAGAAGAGACAGAAAGCCTGTTCCTATCCATCCAAAGCGGTGGATAGACGTTAATTTTTTTGTATTCTCAGATTTATTTTGGGGATAACAAAACCTGGAATTTATTTCAGGTCAGTAAAAGCATAGGATTATAACTTGAGAGTTTGATCCTGGCTCAGGACGAACGCTGGCGGCATGCCTAACACATGCAAGTCGAACGAGAAAGTTCCTTCGGGAGCAATTAAAGTGGCGCACGGGTGAGTAACGCGTAGACAATCTGCCCTTCAGTCTGGGACAACTTTTCGAAAGGAGAGCTAATACCGGATAACAATGCATGACACAAGTTGTATATTTGAAAGCTTTATGTGCTGAAGGAGGGGTCTGCGTCCCATTAGCTAGTTGGTAAGGTAAAGGCTTACCAAGGCAACGATGGGTAGCGGGTTTGAGAGGACGATCCGCCACACTGGAACTGAGACACGGTCCAGACTCCTACGGGAGGCAGCAGTGGGGAATATTGCACAATGGAGGAAACTCTGATGCAGCAATGTCGCGTGAGTGAAGAAGGCCCTTGGGTCGTAAAGCTCTTTTATGGGGGAAGATGATGACGGTACCCCAAGAATAAGCACCGGCTAACTATGTGCCAGCAGCCGCGGTAATACATAGGGTGCGAGCGTTGTTCGGAATTACTGGGCGTAAAGGGCGCGCAGGCGGAATAGTAAGTCGGAGGTGAAAGCCCGGGGCTCAACCCCGGAGGGTCTTTCGAAACTACTAATCTAGAGAGGGTCAGGGGCCGGCAGAATTCCTGGTGTAGAGGTGAAATTCGTAGATATCAGGAGGAATACCGGTGGCGAAGGCGGCCGGCTGGGGCCACTCTGACGCTGAGGCGCGAAAGCGTGGGGAGCAAACAGGATTAGATACCCTGGTAGTCCACGCCGTAAACGATGAGCACTGGACGTCCGGAGGGTTCGACCCTTCTGGGTGTCTCAGCTAACGCATTAAGTGCTCCGCCTGGGGAGTACGGTCGCAAGACTAAAACTCAAAGGAATTGACGGGGGCCCGCACAAGCGGTGGAACATGTGGTTTAATTCGATGCAACGCGAAGAACCTTACCTGGTCTTGACATCCTCGGACCGCTTCAGAGATGAAGTTTCCTCTTCGGAGGCCGAGTGACAGGTGCTGCATGGCTGTCGTCAGCTCGTGTCGTGAGATGTTGGGTTAAGTCCCGCAACGAGCGCAACCCCTACCCTTAATTGCCATCGGGTTATGCCGGGCACTTTAGGGGGACTGCCGGTGACAAGCCGGAGGAGGGTGGGGATGACGTCAAGTCCTCATGGCCTTTATGACCAGGGCTACACACGTGTTACAATGGGAGTTACAGAGGGAAGCTAAGCCGCGAGGCCATGCCAATCCCAGAAAAACTTTCTCAGTTCGGATCGCAGTCTGCAACTCGACTGCGTGAAGCTGGAATCGCTAGTAATCGCGGATCAGCACGCCGCGGTGAATACGTTCCCGGGCCTTGTACACACCGCCCGTCACACCATGGGAGCCGACAAGGGCAGAAGTCGCCGAGCTAACCTTCGGGAAGCAGGCGCCCAAGCTGTTGTTGACGACTGGGGTGAAGTCGTAACAAGGTAGCCGTAGGAGAACCTGCGGCTGGATCACCTCCTTTCTAAGGACGCCGGAGATGCTTTATGCTTATCTCTGGATAGTCAAAGTCGAAACAGACTCTCTTCTCTTCTCTCCCTTTTCTCCTGTAAATGCTAAGTTATGAATTTAGAGCAACGAAGGAATTAAATTCGTTACTGTGGACTCCTAATTTCAAGAGGGGCCTGTAGCTCAGCTTGGTTAGAGCGCATCCCTGATAAGGATGAGGCCGGTGGTTCAAGTCCACCCAGGCCCACCAGGTTCAGTGGGGGATTAGCTCAGCTGGTAGAGCGCCTGCTTTGCAAGCAGGAGGTCAGCGGTTCGACCCCGCTATCCTCCACCAAATTAATGAACAGTAAAAAAAGGTGGTGCAGCTTAAGCAGAAGATAAGCTTCAGCAATTATTTAATAATTTCTGAATTTTATTTTTTAATATCTTAGACAATTGAATCGGAGGTTTTGGAGACACAAGATCAAATGTGAGGGTCTCCAAGGGTTGACGATCTTGACTGTTAAAGTCAGGTAGTAAGGGCGCAGGGCGGATGCCTTGGCTCTGGGAAGCGAAGAAGGACGTGGCCAGCTGCGATAAGCCTCGGGGAAGAGCAAACATCTTTTGATCCGGGGATTTCCGAATGGGGNAACCCGCATGGCTGTTGAGGCCATGCACTGTTGAGTGAATACATAGCTCATCAGGGCGAACTTGGGGAACTGAAACATCTCAGTACCCAAAGGAATAGAAATCAACCGAGATTCTGCTAGTAGCGGCGAGCGAACGCGGAAGAGCCCAAACCACCGGGTACGCCCGGTGGGGTTGTAGGGCCGCCAACAAAGGATAATTGGAGGATTAGCTGAAGTGTCTGGGAAGGCACGGCATAGAGGGTTAGACCCCCGTAAGCGAAAGTCTGAAGATGTCCGAGGCGGTACCTGAGTAGGACGGGACACGAGAAATCCTGTTTGAATCTGGGGGGACCACCCTCCAAGGCTAAATATTACCCAGAGACCGATAGTGTACCAGTACCGTGAGGGAAAGGTGAAAAGAACCTCGAACAGAGGAGTGAAATAGTTCCTGAAACCCTGCGTCTACAAGCAGTGGAAGCAATGCTGATCTTCGGATCACGTGCGACCGCGTGCCTTTTGCATAATGAGCCAACGAGTTGTCTGTCGGTGGCAGGTTAAGTTTATAACGAAGCCACAGCGAAAGCGAGTTCGAAATGAGCGTTCAGTCCCCGGCAACAGACCCGAAACCGAGTGATCTACCCCTGTCCAGGTTGAAGCCTGGGTAAGACCAGGTGGAAGACCGAACCGTTGAGCCTTAAAACGTTCTCGGATGAGGTGGGGGTAGGAGTGAAAGGCTAATCAAACTCGGAGATAGCTGGTTCTCCCCGAAATATATTGAGGTATAGCCTCGTGATAGACCGCCGGAGGTAGAGCACTGGATGGACTAGGGCCCTCACCAGGGTACCAAACCCAACCAAACTACGAATACCGGTGAGTTGTTTCACGGGAGTCAGACAGCGGGAGCTAACTTTCGTTGTCGAAAGGGAAACAACCCAGACCATCAGCTAAGGCCCCCAAGTCATGACTAAGTGGGAAAGGAAGTGGGAGCGCCCAGACAACCAGGAGGTTGGCTTAGAAGCAGCCACCCTTTAAAGAAAGCGTAACAGCTCACTGGTCGAGCGAGCCTGCACCGAAAATTTAACGGGGCTCAAGTCATGCGCCGAAGCTATGGGATTTATATTTATATAAATCGGTAGGGGAGCGTTCCCTGTGCAGTGAAGCTGAATCGAAAGGGTCAGTGGAGCGCAGGGAAGTGAGGATGTTGGCATAAGTAACGAAAATGTGGGCGAGAAACCCACACGCCGAAAGCCCAAGGTTTCCCGGGCCATGTTATTCAGCCCGGGGTTAGTCGGCACCTAAGACGAGGCCGAAAGGCGTAGTCGACGGAAAACCGGTTCATATTCCGGTACTTGCATGTGCGCGTGATGGAGGGACGCAGGAGGATAGGCCGGCCTGGTGATGGATATCCAGGTTCAAGGCCGTAGGCGGAAGTCCCAGGTAAATCCGGGACTTTATCTAACGCCGAGAGTCGATGACGAGAGGCTTTGCTTCGCAAAGCGGTCGATTCCACACTGCCAAGAAAAGCTTCTAAGCATAGCAGATGCAAACCGTACCCCAAACCGACACAGGTGGGCGGGTAGAGAATACCAAGGCGCTTGAGGGAAATCATGTTAAGGAACTCTGCAAAATAACTCCGTAACTTCGGAAGAAGGAGTGCCTGCAGCGGTGAAGGGACTTGCTCCTGGAGCTTAAGCGGGCCGCAGTGACCAGGCCCAGCCGACTGTTTAGCAAAAACACAGCACTCTGCTAAATCGCAAGATGATGTATAGGGTGTGACGCCTGCCCGGTGCCGGAAGGTTAATGGGAGGGGTTAGGTCTTCGGACCGAAGCTCCGAACTGAAGCCCCGGTAAACGGCGGCCGTAACTATAACGGTCCTAAGGTAGCGAAATTCCTTGTCGGGTAAGTTCCGACCTGCACGAATGGCGTAACGATCTGGGCGCTGTCTCAATGTGATTCTCAGTGAAATTGAAATGGCGGTGAAGATACCGTCAACCCGCGGCAAGACGGAAAGACCCCGTGCACCTTTACTGCAGCTTGGCAGTGAACTTGGGAAAGATTTGTGTAGGATAGGTGGGAGGCTTTGAAGGGGGGGCGCTAGTCCCTCTGGAGCCACCCTTGAAATACCACCCTGATTTTTTCTGTGTTCTAACTTAGTCCCGTTATCCGGGACAAGGACCCTGCCTGGTGGGCAGTTTGACTGGGGCGGTCGCCTCCTAAAGAGTAACGGAGGCGCGCAATGGTTCCCTCAGCCGGTTTGGAAATCCGGCGCAGAGTGCAAAGGCACAAGGGAGCTTGACTGCAAGAGCGACAGCTCGAGCAGGTACGAAAGTAGGTCTTAGTGATCCGGTGGCCCCGTGTGGAAGGGCCATCGCTCAACGGATAAAAGGTACGCCGGGGATAACAGGCTAATCGCGCCCAAGAGTTCATATCGACGGCGCGGTTTGGCACCTCGATGTCGGCTCATCGCATCCTGGGGCTGAAGCAGGTCCCAAGGGTATGGCTGTTCGCCATTTAAAGCGGTACGCGAGCTGGGTTCAGAACGTCGTGAGACAGTTCGGTCCCTATCTGCCGCGGGCGCAGGAGATCTGAGGAGGTCTGCCCTTAGTACGAGAGGACCGGGGTGGACAGACCTCTGGTGATCCGGTTGTTCCGCCAGGAGCATTGCCGGGTAGCTACGTCTGGAACGGATAACCGCTGAAAGCATCTAAGCGGGAAGCCGGCTCCAAGAGCGATCTCCCGGACCATTAGGTCCCCAAAGGCCGCAGGAAGATTACCTGTTTGATAGGCCGGAAGTGGAAGCATGGCAACATGTGAAGCTGACTGGTACTAATTGGCCGGGCGACCTGACTTAATACAAGATTAAAACCCAAAGAGACCCTCTCACTTGCTCTTATATTCCAAAACCTCCAAATACACGAACTCAGGCTTGAGTGCCGGTGCTTCTGGCAGGGGAGAAACACCTGTTTCCATCCCGAACACAGAAGTAAAGTCCCCTTGCGCCTATGGTACTGCCGGGTTTCCCGGTGGAAGAGTCGGTCGGTGCCGACGCTCAATCCTGAGTTTGTNAGTAAAGTGCAGTCTCACTGCCGAGGTGGTGAAATTGGTAGACGCAACGGACTCAAAATCCGTCGGGAGTAATCCCGTGGGGGTTCGATTCCCCCTCTCGGCACCAGTTTAATCAAGTCAGTTTTGTCTGTTTCGGCATTATTNATANAACTCTAGTCCGACAGTCACATAACTGGGAGGTAGNTTGTATTATTCAGACGGGGTGTAGCGCAGTCCGGTAGCGCGCCTGCTTTGGGAGCAGGATGTCGGGAGTTCGAATCTCTCCACCCCGACCATACTACTTGACCTTTCGGTCTATAAGTAGTTGTAATTACTCCCCATTCCTAAATTACATTTCTCAAAAATATCCCCACACCGAACCCATCTACTTGTGTAGTTCCATTTTGGTTCCACTTTTTGGTTCCACTTTCTGGGTTCGTGTTATGTCAAATTACAATTCCAATCTATCAAATAACCCTACTTCCGTAGTATTATTCCAAAAGATTTACGGAAAAACTTTGGAGGTAGGGATGAGTTCCGTTTGTCGTTGAGTATATGTTATAAATGGGGATACACAAATACTTTGTCTAAAACTAAAAGAAATCACAGATAAATTATTTACTGAAATTAGGGAAGGTATGAAAACCCTGTCTTTGGATGACATAAAAGAAATCTTACGAATTGAAGTAAGAAAACAAATCAAACACACTCAACATTACTATTTGGGAACAAATGTGTTTGATGAGGAACAGACCATACAGAGTTTAGAAATTGTTTCTTCCAGAGAAACAAAATATGAAAGAAGATTTATATGGTGAAAATATCAAGGAATATGAAAAGCAACTGGATAAGAAATTAGATGGGATACTTTCATCACTTGATATTGAGATAGAAACTAATTCTATCAACTACAAAAATCTACGGAGACAATTTATACAACTATACCAATTACGATTTAATTGGATAAGAACTCTAATCAAAGAGACAGGAAAGTTTGATGAAGATAGTTTCCGTAGAGAAGTTGATGAAAAATTAGGATTGAGTTTGTTTCCAGATTTACAATCTCATATCGTAAAACCTAAATCAATAGAAGTAAAATACAACTCTGTTGGTTCTAACACCCCACCACTAAACCAACTACAATCAACACCAATTTCCAAAGGGTTGGATTTGTTTATGGGGGAGAAGGAAGACATCAGAGATAAGACAGAAGATGAAATTAGAAACTCTGTAAAGTTCCTAACTGAATGTTTTGGTGATATTCCAATAGGAGATATTACAAAAGAGAAATCAAATATTATCAAATCTCATATCAAAAACTTCCCAAAGAATAAAACAAAGAANCCAAAATACAGNGATAAGGATTTTCATTCACTTATGAAAATGAATATCCCCCAACAAGATATAATCCATCTAACCACCATCAACAAACATTTAGGTCATTTGTCTTCTTTTATGATTTGGTGTGTCAATAATGGTTATTGTAATACTAACCCATTTACAGGAATGAAAATAAAACAGAAGAAATCACCCAGAGATGAAAGGGATAGATTTACAGAACAGGAACTGAAAGAGATGTTTTCTAAACAAAATTACCTCCATTATACAAAAGTAGAAAAAGATAGTTCTTATAGGTATTGGGTTCCTCTAATTGGGATATTTTCAGGAATGAGGTGTGGAGAAATATGTTCTCTATATCTTGACAACATAAGGGAAATATCTGGAAACCAAAGAACTAAAAGGTGGTGTTTTGACATATTAGAAGAACCTAACAGACCCGACAAACGACTGAAAACACAATCATCAAGGAGGATAGTTCCTATCCACGACACACTTTTGGATTTGGGATTTATTGATTTTATAAATCTTCTAAAAAAAGATACTAAAAGAAAAAGAGTATTTGAGGAATTAGATTATAGAGAAGGAACTTATATTAGGAGTATTTCAAGGTTTTTCAATAACAGATATTTACCACTACTTGGAATAAAAACCAATAAGAATGGATTTCATAGTTTCCGTCATAGTGTAATAGACCATCTAAAACAATTAGGGGTTGAACCTCACTTCATAAACGAATTGGTGGGTCATTCACAGGGTAATATTGATTTGGATAGATATGGAAAAAGATATAACCCCGATATTTTATACAACAAGTGTGTAAAAAGAATTGTCTATCAAACATCTCAGAAAAAGAGGAATTGATTTTCTTGCACTAAAACTTGATTGGAAAAAGATTGTCGTTTAGGAAGGGAGTTAGAGATAAAAGGAATTGTAACCTTGTTTCATGGAAGAATTGACTCCCTTCCACTAACGAAAGGACTTGCAGGGGGGTGTATATGAGGAACACTCTGGTTATATACCACCTTTTTTAGGGGGATTTTGCATTAGGATTTCTCAAAAAACAATGTCATGTCTGATTTCCAGAAAATTTTTCGGTTGGAAAAATGGATTGTAGAGGTTTTTCAAATATTTTTATACAAGTGATTTAATTTTGTTGAACAATAAGGTAAAGAACAATTATTTATGGTCTCAAATGATCTCAATTTCTTAGAAGCATTAGTATATCTGTGCAAGAAAGATAAAATACTTGAAAAAGTTATAAAAGAATAAACCAAAAGAACCTGAGAAAAGAGAACCAAATTTCGAAGCATTAGTTAGGATTATTTCTGGTCAACAACTATCTAGTGCTGCAGCATCGACAATCTTCAACCGACTAAAAGAATTTATAGGTAAAAATGAAATTACACCACAATTGATAAATAATTGTAACCCTCAACAGATTCTAAAATGTGGATTATCAAATGCTAAAACACAGTATATCTTAAATCTTTCAGATCTGTTTTTAGCAAGAACCAAATATTTTAAACGAATTAAAAGATAAGGAATCAAATGAAATTATTGAGGGATTACAGAAGTTCAAAGGAATAGGTATTTGGAGTGCAAGTATATTTGCACTATTTTATCTAAACCATCCTGATGTATTCGCATGGGGTGATATTTCAATAAAAAAGCAATAAGACTATTGTATGAGGAAGATGAAGAAATGGAAAATGAGAGGATCATTGAAATAACTTCCAAATGGACACCATATAGAAGTACTGCATGTATAGTCCTTTGGAAATGGTTGGATGAGGGAGCAATCAAGTTTTCGTAATCAAAAATAACCCTAATAGAAATAAAATAGGCAAACAATTTAAAAATAAATAAATTCTTGGTGGGATAGTTGAAATTGAGAAATAGAAAAAACCATCATCATCATAGGTTCTNTTCTGGTAATAATGTATTTACTTTCACATCTTCAAGATTATCTATAATGGATTAACAAATAATTGATGTAATTATCCTTTGGGTAATCTTTCACTTACTCATTCCTCACCTTCGGTTCGGAACTTCAGATACTTCGTATCTTCAGTAGTTCCAATTCTTTTCTTACCCTCTTCTCTTTATTAAACTCTATACAGAGTAATTTATAATATCNAAATATTTAAGAAACTGCATATTTAGTCTATTATATAAAATATCACTCCCTTCAATACATAAATCAGATAAATATAACTGAAAGTGGATGTGTGAAATAAAGCACCAACAAATCGGGAGGGTTGAAATGATTGAAAAAATAATAAAATACGAAGTAAAAGTGTCAGTTCCATCCTCACAAGCATCCCAGCACCTCAAAAAGTTTGAAAACGTCATCTACAAGGCAATCAATCAAGGACAAGGCATGAAACAAACAGATGTGGTGAGTATAAAGGTGGTGAAGTGATGAAAACTCTCTTAGAGATGAAGTCAGGACTGCACAGACACTAACATAGAGAGTTATTTGAGAGAACACTCAATAATGATGAGATAGAAGCACTTATAGATAAGGCAAGAGAGTCAGCACTTGCAATAAAGATGATAAGAAACGAGAAAAAGGAAGAACGAGAACAAGCAAAGGAAGTATTAGACTTTATAAGTGATGTTGAGGACATTTGGGATAAGAAGGATCACTTCATCCAG
>AJXC01001293.1_pt1 | contig 10398 bp, 11 predicted proteins | sample 404948 | NCBI WGS metagenome assembly AJXC01 (sample SAMN02954314, study PRJNA77837) | marine metagenome | biome: aquatic; feature: Guaymas Basin Hydrothermal Plumes; material: sea water; isolation source: Guaymas Basin Hydrothermal Plumes and Background water depths 1600, 1775... ... | reverse complement strand
GTCTCAAGTGCCTTGGTAGTAGGAACAGATCTGCTGTCCTTTTTCTTTTCACTGGCGGAAGCAGTCACTTCCAGCATAGTTTTGCCGAACAACCCAAAAGCACCCGTGTTCTCTTTAACTTGTCGGGTTGAAACNATCATTGCGTCAGATCCCAGGTCCTGCTTGATGAATTTCAGAGCCTCTTTGATATTATTTACGCGGTAACGCTTCAGATTCATAAGATTGCCAGATTACAAATTNTGTTTTAAATTNATTTTTTCAGCCCTGAAGACCTGAAACTGTGCTTAATTATTATTGACCTAACCACTCAACTCTACAACACCAAGAGCTTCTATACGTACATCCTGAGCCACCTCATTATGAGAGAGTACCACAAGATTGGGAATGAAACGTTCCACAAGTTTTTTAACATGAGGGCGTATCAGCGGTGAACAAAGCAGAAGAGGCTGATAATTGTTGATGGTAAATTGTTCTATCATCCCATCGATACCATTTATAATCGCCTGTGCCATGTTAGGATTCAAGCCAAGATATGCACCCTGTCCGGAATCCTGAATTGCAGTAGCAATTTGATTCTCTAAATCCTGGTTCATTGTAATCAAAGGCAGCAAACCGTCCGGAGTTTGATATTGTCTGGTAATCTGCCGCGAAAGACTTTGTCGGACATGTTCGGTCAGCAAATCAGGATCTTTAGTAATCAGAGAAACATCTGCAAGAGTCTCGAGCACAGTATGAAGGTCGCGGATAGAAACAAGTTCTTTGAGCAAATTCTGCAATACTTTCTGNACCACTCCTAATGATAGCAGTGNTGGGATCAATTCTTCAACAACTTTTGGTTCAGATTCAGCATGAGAGTCAATTAATTTCTGAGTTTCCTGACGACCAATAAATTCAAAAGCATGATTCTTCAGGACTTCCGTCAAATGAGTTGCCAAAACAGTAGGCAGGTCAACAACTGTATAGCCGGCAAATTGGGCGCGCTCCTCATCTTCTTCTGCAATCCAGATTGCCGGTAATCCAAATGCCGGTTCCACTGTATCCACACCTGGAATCTCCTCATCTACATCTCCGGTTTTCATGGCAAGGTGATGTCCCATCATCAATTCATTGCGGGCAATCTCAATTCCTTTTATCGTAATTGAATATTCTCCGGGAGATAGTTCAAGATTGTCTTTGATGTGCAGTGGAGGAACGATGTAGCCGAAATCCAATGCTATTTGACGACGTATAGCCTTGATCCGTTTAAGCAGTTCACCATCCTGCTCTTCATCAACAAGCGGGATCATACCGTAACCCAGTTCAAGGCCAAGTATATCAATCGGTAGAAGTGATTCGATGTCTTCCGGTTCTTCACTTATTTCTTTCTGGAGACGTACTTGTTCTTCCTGATGTTCATCCTCTGAAATTTTCACATTTGAACGTTTACTTACTTGTGCCAGACTGAAAGTGAGAATCGCGAGCAGCATAAATGGAACTATAGGCAGACCCGGAATTAACGAAAAAGAGACCAACACCGCAGATACAACATAGAGCGCCTGAACATTACTGAAAATCTGTGTATGCAAATCCACAGATATTTTATTATCACCGGAAGCTTTAGTGACCGCAATACCGGCCGCAAGGGAAATAATCAGTGCAGGTATTTGTGAGACAAGTCCATCACCAATGGTTAAAGTTGCATAAGAATTAAATGCGTCTCCGACAGACATGTCGAACTGGGTGACTCCAACCAGCAGACCACCTAAAATATTTATTGAGGTTATTATCAGGCCCGCAATTGTGTCGCCGCGGACAAACTTGCTTGCACCGTCAAGGGCACCAAAATAATCTGACTCACGCTGGATGGTTGAACGGCGTTGACGGGCTTCGTCTTCTTCGATCAAGCCTGCGTTTAAATCCGCATCAATCGCCATCTGCTTTCCAGGCATGGCATCCAAAGTAAAACGTGCGGCAACTTCCGCAATACGACCTGTACCTTTTGTGATAACAACAAAGTTAATGATTACCAGAATCAGGAAGATGATAATTCCGACAATTTGATTCCCGCCGACTACAAATTCGCCAAAAGAATTGATTATCGTTCCTGCTGCACCCGGTCCCTGATGGCCTTCAAGCAGGATTAGCCTCGTAGAAGCTACATTGAGAGAAAGACGGAAAATAAGTTGCAATCAGCAGTACTGAAGGGAAAGAGGAAAAACTCAAGAGAGCTTTTGGTAAATAATGCTACAAAAAGAATGAGTACACCTATTGTGATGCTTAAAGCAAGGAGTAGATCCAGTATTACCAGTGGCAGAGGAACCACCATTATCAGAAGTATCGACATCACGCCTGCAGCGAGAACGACATCTGACTTACTGACTATATTATTTAGGGGAATGCTTGCTGCGGCCACCGGTCATCCATTACCAAGAAGGTCGTTAAAATTACTGCGTCTCTAAACTGAAACGCTCGGATGTGCCTGTTGCAAATACTGCTCCAAAAACAATTATTGAAAAATATTCTACTTAACCTGGGTGAATCAATTTTGAGGGGGTTGAACTGCTAAAACTTTATCTCTTCCGGAGGCGGTAAACGAAGGCCAGAATTTCTGCAATTGCTTTATAAAATCGTTCCGGGATATCATCACCGATTTCTACATTTGCATATAAATCGCGGGCTAGTTCCGGTCGTTCAAGGATGGGAACATTATTTTCACGGGCAACTGTCCTCATTCGCAGGGCTAAATGGTCAGCCCCTTTTGCAATCACTTCTGGAGCTGACATGACATCCCTGTCATAAAGGATGGCTACAGAAAAGTGGGTTGGATTAACGATCACCGCATCTGCTTTCGGAACTTCCTGCATCATTCTTGCGTTAGACATCTCCCGCTGAATCTGACGTATTCTTGCTTTAAGCTGCGGGTCTCCTTCTGTTTGTTTTGTTTCATCTTTGACTTCCTGTTTTGTCATCATCAATTGTTGCTCATGATGCCAGCGTTGGTAAAAATAATCAAAAATGGCAATTGCCACAAGTGCCAGAACTATCTTGCCTGCAACTTCTGCTACCACAGTAAAATTGTATATGAGAATGGACTCTGGAGTTGAAACAGATAGTCCATTTAATTCAGTGATTTTATCAATGTAGGTTAAATAGCCGACAAAACCTACTATGATCAGTTTTGCCATACTCTTGAGAAAATCTGCCAGTGACTGTGACGAAAAAAGTCGTTTGAGGCCAGTCAATGGACTTATTTTGTTAAACTTGGGCGAGATTGCTTTGAAGGTAATCTGGACTCCGACTTGCAGAACGGAAGCAAATATTCCAGTAAATATAATTACTGCTGCAAAAGGTGCAAATGCAGGAAGAATTATGGAAAGAATTTCTCCCGATAATGTAAAAATGGTGTCGATTGATAATTCTTTTCTTTGCGCCAGGTCCCGAAAAATTTGGGACATTAGTTGCCGCATTGCATCAAGAATTATGGGACTGGTGGCAACAAGTGTCAGCACGATCCCGGCAAGCAAAGCTGCAGAAGACAGTTCCTTGCTAAAGGCTACTTGTCCTTCTTCTCTCGATTCCCTACGCTTTTTTTCCGTTGGAACTTCGGTTTTTTCCTGACCTTCTTGTTCTGCCATTTGTCTTCAAGAATCTGATGCTGTTAACTGTAATGTTTAATACAAAACGAATGTGCATTGGGTCGTTCTAACAAAAAAATACTGTTGTAATTTCGTTATTTCCTAATCAACCACCCAGCAACTTGATGGCTTCAAAATATTGTGTGTCAAGCTTCTCAAACATTTGATGTACTGCCTGTGCAAAAAAGGGCATTCCGAAAAACAGAAACAGAAAACCAAGCATTAATGTCAGTGGGAAACCGACTACAAATACTTGAATTTGCGGGACCGAACGTGCCAAAAGTCCAACAACGGCATTTGCGAGAAAAAGAGCCACAATCAGAGGTGCTCCGATCTGCAATCCGATCACAAAAACACTTGCAGAAAGTTCAGTTAGATTTTCAACTAAAGGCCTGCTGATACTTGCTCCTCCCGGAGGTAGAACCGAGTAGCTCCTGACCAGAGCCTGAAGAACAATCAGGTGACCGTCCATTGCTAAAAAATATTAGTGTAGCAGTTGTATTTTCAAATCTTCCAACTATAGATATTTGCTCCTGTGACTGCGGGTCGAAGACCATGGCCATACCCAGTCCCATTTGAAATCCAATGACTGTTCCTGCAAATTCGACTGCTCCAAACAAAAAACGGGCAATTATGCCCAAGACCAGACCAATCAACATTTCGCTGGCAATGAGCATAATGTAATGATCTGGACGATCTGGATAAACAGTGATCAGTGGAATAAAAGGATAGAGAATCAGTGCCAGCATGAGGCTCAGAACTACCTTGATTTGGGGTGGAATATTTGAACTGCCAAAGACCGGTGCAGTAGAGATTATTCCACTGACTCGTACCAATACCAGAATAAAAGCCAGTAGCTGACTGGCATCATAACTCAGCAGATTGGCCATAAAGTACAGGAATTAACAAGCCGCAAAACACGGCACTTGTTACATAGGATTATTATTAATAGACACATAAAAACGAGATTCTGCATCTCTTTTTAAGGTGTTCAGGCAGGTTTTATTTGACAGTTTATTCGATAAACGCAGAGCACTGAGTCCATAGATAAATCAATCATCAACTAATATTTGACTGGAGTAATCTGCACGGGAAAATGCATTCTGCGTAAGTCGGCTGCGTTCTTCATTTGACTGACAATTGATACACATTCTTGCCAGGGGAACAGCCAGCAGCCGTTTCTTGGAAATTGCCTCGCCGCATTCGTCGCAGTATCCGAAGTCATCTGATTCAATTTTTTTAAGGGCAATCTCAATTCCTGTAAGTCTTGCCTGTTCTCTATCCTGCAGTAACAGATCCAACTCCCGTTTCTGTTCTTCTACAGAAGAATCGATGGCGTCGCCAATATCCTTATTTATTTCTGGTTTATTTTCTGTTTTCTCCTGAATCCCGGAGAGTAGTGCCGCCTTCTCTTCCAATAACAGGCGCTTTATATCTTCCATGACAGCTTAATTATTTGTTAGTATTACATGTTGGGGTAAACACCATTATTATTACGTACAGTCAAATTTAAGCAAATTCTTTCTGCAAAATCAAATCCAATTAAAGCTTTTCTGAAGATAAAGCAAAAATATATTTTTTGTATGAACAAAACCGGCGCATAATTAAACCTCCGGACAACTGTACCTGCCGGCAATATACTGCTTCAAAAGGCTTCTTTTGCAAAAATTATTATAATTAAATGCGTTAGTAAAAAACCGGCTTTTGCATTGCACTTGCGCCAGAAAAAACAACTTGTCATAATAATGACTCACTGTGTTTGGAGAATTTTGTGAAAATGATGTTTAATTATTGTTTAAATTAAGTATCGTGTCCTCTTAATTGTTCAACAGGATTTTGATAAAATGAAAGAATTAGGATCAGGTATATAATAGTGAGAAGACTTGCGGAAAATTGTAATATTTGCGGTAAAGTGATTTCACGTTTCCAGGCACATAAAATGATTTGCCAACACTGCAAAGANGTTGTTTGCCGCCAATGCCTTGTGGATGTATCACATATAAAAACCAATTGGAATATTTGTCGAAAATGTGAAGGAGCTTATAACTGATGCAGCAGATAAATAATAAGTGCAGTAAATTAATTTTTATTTGTTGCCTTTACATGACTGGATTTATGCTGACTGAAACTGCAATTTTCGGTCAGGAAAGCTACCTCAGTGAATTACTGCCGGGTACCGAGTCTTCATTTCAGCACTTGAATTTGGAGAGTTCTAAAATAACAGGGAAGAGCCATTTCCGCTACGAAACATTGATAAAGGAAGGAACCCGGTTCGTTGTTGAAAAAATGAAAACACAAAGACTGATGGCGAAGTTTTTACCCGGAAGACGCTCTGGTTTGATGCAGATTCCGGTATTCCAAAATGGTATGAGGAAGAGGATTTGCGAAAGGAGTTCCGGATAACAAACAGCTATACCGGACAAATCATGCACACCAGACTAGTAGAAGACGGGCAGATTCTGGAGTTTAAAACAAACTTGAGCGCCGAAAATGCGGTTCCTTTTGAGGTCGTTATTTTTTTTCTGCGAAAATATTTAAAACAAATTCTGCAGACCAAAAAATTTTNCCTTCACCCTTTTTATCCCGCTGCTGGCCCTTGAGTTGGAAAAAAAAGGACTCCCACGTTCAATGAGCATGATCAGCATGTGGGCTGAACCACAGGGAAAAATCAGAATGGACACTCCGCTTGGAGTCATGAATGCACACACGATTCTGGTTTCACCGCAATCCGGATTGTTACGCGCCCTTCTGCCTCGGGAAAAAACTCATTTTGAATTTACCTTTGCAGCAGCCTCTCCCTACCATCTGCTGCAGTTCAAAGCAGGNAAAACCAGACACGTTCTGACCAGTCTCATTCTGCCAGAATAATTTTGAACAGAAAATCTCTGCGGTTCCGAAAATTGCAGAAATTCTGTCATCAATTTTTGGAGAGCAGGCTGGCGGTTAATCTGAATATTCTGCTTCAAGTGAACTTCCTGCGTCAATAAGGTGCTGCATTTTACGTCTCCAGACAATTCCCTCGCTGGCCCAGCGGATGACAACCCTGACAAATTCTCGACCAAAACCGAGCTTACGACCAATGTGCAGAAGAAAGTCGATTTCGTTTGCACCAAGGACATTGTCAACAGAAATAACTGAGGTCAGGTCGATGAATATTTTCACTTCCATTTCTCTCGTTGCNCCGGGAAAACGGTCTAATTCCGGAAGCTTTTGGTCTTTCACGGCCCGCATCATGTTATTCACTTCTGTCTCAGAGGGTAAAAAAGCGAGAGCCCGTTCAAGGTATTCAAGCTCCTCGGGAGCAACTGAACCATCAGATGTTATTGCACCGCAGATCGCATAGGCAAGCCACTGCTTCTGGTCNTCTTCCAGCAGTTCCGGTTGTAAACCGGATGTTAATTGAGATTCCATTTTTTCCTTAGCTGACTTAAAATAAAGAGTAGAATTCTTTTCACTAACCTTATTAACTGAGTTTTCCGCAAAGCGCAAGAAAATGAGTTTAAAATTCCTGATTTTTTCTCATTGAAGAACAAGTTAATGTTAATTATTTTATTTTCAGACCATAATTAAATGCTGAAAACAGCATATCCCGTCCTGACAGAAACTGCTCTTTCATTGATGTTCTGAAAGATCTGGTTTAGAATGAATTCTGCTGCAAGGTGATGTTACAGTGCAAATTCCTGTTTTTAGATAAAATAAAAAATTGTTAATTCCTCATGTTTCAATCTGTTTACACTGAGAACATACTTATTTTCCTGCAAAAATAAGTATGAACCAAGTATCTGTTTACATTCTTGACATCAGCGTGCTGCTTTGTGCACCAGGAGCTCTTTTCGAGTTTACGGATAAAGAGATTGTAATTCCAGTCACAATTCTTGAAGAACTGGATTCACTGAAGCTGGATTTGGGAGAAAAAGGGCGCTCTGCTCAAATTGTCAGTCAAATGTTAGATGAATGCCGGCAATATGGTAGTTTAGTAGAAGGTATTTCCCTGCCGAATGGAGGAAAATTACGAATTGAGCTTACAGAACCAGAATCGGGTTTGCTGCCGTACAGCCTCAATTTGAAACGAATTTCCAACAGAGTCCTGGCTGTTGCCTGGATGTTGAGTCAAAAAAACAAAGACCTTATCCTTGTTTCACAGGACGAAAATTTACGAACAAAAGCTAACACACTCAATGTTCCAACACTTTCATACAAGGGGCAAAGACCGAATGACTCAAACCTGTATACTGGAATTCGTCAAAGTGAGGTCAGCAAACAAAAATTAAGGAGCCTCGGTAAACAGTCTTATATTTCTCCGGAAGAGGTTTTTTCAGATCAAAATGAAATTTGTGAATTTTATCCGAATGAAGGCCTTCTTTTAAGCTGTAACGATGTTCCAGATGAACAGATATTAGCTACATATCAGCAGGGTAAGAAGAAGTTCGAACTGGTTCCCAAAGAACAGGGGGTTTGGGGCATCAGGCCTCTGAATCCTGAACAGCGCCTTGCACTGGCCTTGCTGATGAATCCAAAGATTTCTGTGGTAACACTAAGTGGAATATCTGGAACTGGAAAAACTTTGCTGGCTCTTGCNGTCGGTTTGCAGCAATTAATGGTGGACAATATTTACTCACGTATGCTGGTTTCACGCCCTATATTCCCAATGGGACGAGACCTGGGTTATCTTCCGGGTGATACTCAGGAAAAACTTGCTCCGTGGATGCAGCCGATTTTTGANAATTTGGAATTACTGATCAATAATGCTGCTTCAAAAAAATGGTTCAAAGCATGACCGTTACAATGAGTTGATGGATCGTGGAATGCTGGTTGTTGAGCCGTTGACTTATATCCGGGGACGTACAATTCCAAATCAGTACATGATTGTTGACGAAGCCCAAAATTTGACTCCACATGAAATGAAGACGATATTAACACGTGTTGGTGAAGGAACTAAAATCGTTTTAACAGGTGATCCAAACCAAATAGACAATTCAGAAGTTAATCTTTCTTCCAACGGACTAAGCACACTGGTTGATCGTTTCAAAGAATCCCCGCTGGCAGGACATGTACGCTTTACAAGTGTTGAACGCTCACCGCTGGCTGAATTGGCGGCAACTGTTTTGTGAATAATCTGGAATCTGAAAATCTGGTTAAGAAAAATAATGAATATGCGGATTTTGTATTTTCTTTAGATTTTCATGGACAAAAAACTTAATAAATCCATCTGATTTTGTTATAATTGGTAACTGAAACTTTAAATAAGAAACTTGTAACCTTAAATCTTCCATGTCATTAAACTGGAATTTTGAACCTCCTCCTCCTTCTGAACTTGCAGACCGTGAAGTCCGTTTAACCGATTCTCATTTATCTGGAAAGCAAATTGCTTTGCTGATAACCGGAAGCATAGCTGCTTATCGAATGCCGGATCTGATTCGTGATTTCCGCAGGGAAGGTGCTGATGTAGTTGTTTATGCAACGACTGAAGGATTACGTTATGTTGCCAGGGAGGCTCTTGAATGGTGTTCACAAAATCCAGTCATTGAAGGCTTTACTTCGGATGCAGAACATTTGAGTGACTCCACACCTTTCGATGCCTTCGTTGTTGCTCCTGCTTCGTACAACACATTGAATAAGGCGTCTTTGGGAATTGCAGATTCTGTGGTCACTGCAGCAATTGCTGCAGCCCTGGGTAGAATGGAACGACAAGGAATTCCTGTCCTGTTTGCCCCGGCAATGCACGGTGCAATGCATAACAGTATCTTAACCCGTTCAATGCGAACTTTGCAGGAAATGGGTGTTACCTTTATTCCACCGCACCAATCTCATGGAAAAAACAATCTTGCTCCGCTGGAGCTAATTGTAGCTGCAACAATCCGGGCACTCAGCGAGTCGCCACTTCGTGGAAATTCTTTGCTGATCACCGGGGGGCCAACCCCTGTTCCGGTGGATAATATCAGAAGGATCACGACACGTTTNACAGGTGCTCTTTCCATCCAATTGGCCCGTGAAGCATGGATGCGCGGTGCGGCAGTTGAATTGATTCTCGGCAAGGGAAGCCGCTCTGCTCCGGAATATATAAAAGCAAAAACCGCAGCAACTTTTGAGGATTATAGAAGAACCTTAAATGAATCGCTGCAGGAAGGAAACTATGATTGGGGAATTTTTACAGCTGCAGTTGCAGATTTTCAGCCGGAATCAGTTTTTGAAGGAAAACTTCCCAGTAATCAGAAACAATTAAGTTTGAAACTGGTACCGACTGTAAAGGTGATTGAAGAAGTTCGTCAGCATTTCCCTGAACTGAAAATGGTCACCTTCAAGTATGAAGAAAATATTTCTCATGAAGAACTGATGGAGATTGCAAAAAACCGTTTGTCTGAGAAGGGCGGCTCTCAACTGGTTGTGGCTAACCGTGTAGAAGAATTCAAACAGGATGGAACACAGGTGGCATGGCTGCTGGAATCAAAACAGGAACCTCAAAAACATATTGGCAAAAAAGATATTGCAAACGCAATACTTGACCGCATTGAACTTACTGCATGAAACTTTTGATGTAAGATTCTGTATTTCCCTGCGACCTAAAATATACGGCAACCTGCTTCAACAATTCACACCAAAACCAACAAACAACTCTCAACACTCAAAGAATCCCCATGGTTGATCGCTGGGCCAACACAGTCGTGCATCCGACAATGGATGACATCGCAAATTTTGTCCCCCGNCAAATTTCTGCCAACTCTATTACGTTCATTGGTTTCGGAATTGGGCTCTTAGCAGTACCTTTGCTTTGGCTAAAACTCTA
>AJXC01001827.1_pt1 | contig 10494 bp, 14 predicted proteins | sample 404948 | NCBI WGS metagenome assembly AJXC01 (sample SAMN02954314, study PRJNA77837) | marine metagenome | biome: aquatic; feature: Guaymas Basin Hydrothermal Plumes; material: sea water; isolation source: Guaymas Basin Hydrothermal Plumes and Background water depths 1600, 1775... ... | reverse complement strand
GTAAACATTTTCTAATAAAGATAGNGAAAAATTCACTCGTACGATTAATTACGCCCTAAAAATTGGCTTATTACTCGGCGCCCTGCTTGTGCAGGACTGGTGCTTTTAGCCGAGCCATTGATTATTACCTTGTTTCAATATGATAAGTTTGATGCATTTGCAGCGCATATGTCAGCACTCAGTTTGATTGCTTATGGCTCAGGACTGTTAGCCTTTATCGTGGTCAAAATTTTAGCCCCTGTGTTTCTCTCTCGTGGCGACACTAGAACGCCAGTCAAAGTCGGTGTGATTGCCATGGTGTCTAATGTATTCTTAAATATAGTTTTTGCTTATTACTTTGCCCATGTAGGTTTGGCCGTTGCCACCTCAATTTCTGCTGTGATTAATGCGTCTTTACTTTACTACTATTTAAAAAAGCAATCTATTTATCAATTTTTCTAGCGATTTAATCAAACTATTTTTAAAAGTGTTATTGGCAAGCTTTATAATGGTCGTCTTTATTTTAAATTTTTCTAACGACATTAATTTTTACTTAGAAAATGGCGTTTGGCAACGCATCACTTCTGTTGCAATCACGATTGTTGTCTCAGCAGCTTTATACTTTGCTTGTCTGCGCTTATTAGGCATCAGGATGAAACAACTATGAATACCGTACAATGTGTGAAATTAAACCAAGAACTCGAAGCCCTAGATAGAGCGCCCTACCCTGGCGAATTAGGCAAAAGAATTTTAGCTGGCGTCTCTAAACAAGGCTGGCAATTATGGTTAGATCATCAAACCATGCTGATTAATGAGAACAACCTTAATATGCTGGACGAAAAAGCACAAAGCTACCTTAAAGAACAAATGGAAAAATTCTTCTTTTCTGAGCAAGGTGCAGACGACATTCAAGGATTCACCCCTAGTAATTAAATCATGGCCAATCTATTTATTATTGCCGCCCCTTCTGGTTGTGGAAAAACTTCTTTAGTTAAAGCTCTGATTGAAAAAGTAGACGGCTTATGTGTCTCAGTATCTCACACAACGCGAGCTGCTCGTCCAGGCGAAGAGCACGGTAAAAACTATTTTTTTGTTTCTAAAGAAGCTTTTAATGAAATCAGCAATAGCAATGGTTTTATTGAATCCGCTCAAGTCTTTGATAATTATTATGGCAGCGCCAAACAAACCGTTAAAGACCTTGCTTGAGCAAGGTCAAGACGTCATCTTAGAAATCGATTGGCAAGGTGCACAACAAGTCAAACAAAGTTTTACAGATGCAATCGGCATTTTTATCTTACCACCATCAATCTCAGCCTTAGAAGAACGTCTAACTGATCGAGGTCAAGACGATCAAAGTATTATTGATCGGAGAATGCAAGATGCGGTTAGTGAAATGCAACATTTTGATGAATTTGATTATTTGGTCATTAACGATGATTTTAATATCGCTCTAAACGATTTAACCCATATTATTTACACGCAACGCCTTAGCTTAGCTCAGCAAACACAGCAGCATCAAGATTTGCTTAAACAGTTGATATAACAAGCAAATTGCGTATAATATCACTCCTTACTAATATTAACCATTAGTTACAATAATTTTATGAGTCAAGAATTCGCCTTACCTACTGTTAGAGCCTCAAGTTCGTTAGAGGTTCAAAAATACCCTCCGATNCTCACNCCGGAAGAAGAGCATGCGTTGGCTATCGAACTTTACGAAAATCACGACCTTAGTGCTGCAAGAAAATTAGTCTTGTCACATATGCGTTTTGTGGCTTTTATTGCCCACGGTTACAAAGGCTACGGCTTAGAACAAGCAGACCTTATTCAAGAAGGCACTATTGGCTTAATGAAAGCGGTAAAGCGCTTTAATCCACACAAAAACGTACGACTGGCATCTTTTGCCGTGTATTGGATTCGTGCTGAGATTCACGAATTTATCTTTAAAAATTGGAAAATTGTCAAAGTAGCCACCACCAAGGCGCAACGCAAATTATTTTTCAAACTTAGAAAAGCCAAATCACATATCTACAATTCGTTAAACGAATCACAAGCGGATGAAATTGCGAATGATTTAGGCGTGCGCCGTAAAGACGTACTAGAAATGGAATCACGCCTACAATTTAACGATGTGGCCTTTGGTATCTCTGATGATGAAGACTCTTCTGCGCCTGAGCATTATTTAACTGACAATAATACGCAAACACCTGAGCAATTATTACTCAGTGATGACACCCATAAAAACCAACAACAACAGCTTTACCAAGCACTTTCTTTACTAGATGCAAGAAGTTTAGATATTTTGCAATCCAGGTACTTGAAAGAAGAAAAAATGACCCTACATACTTTAGCAGACAAGTATGGTGTTTCTGCTGAGCGGGTTCGTCAACTTGAAAACAAAGCAATGCAAAAACTTAAAGCGACCTTGGAAACTCAAGCGCTTTAATCAAAAGCTCAAGCAACTTGCTTTAATAAATTTATTATTTATTCATTAGGAGAAAAAATGAACATTCGTCCCCTTCACGATCGTGTGATCGTTCGTAGAACAGAAGAAGAAAAAACCACCGCTAGCGGTCTTATCATTCCTGATTCAGCCACTGAAAAACCTTCAAAAGGTGAAATCTTAGCAGCTGGTAATGGCAGAGTAAACGACAACGGTGATGTGTTTGCCTTAGACGTTAAAGTTGGTGACCAAGTATTATTTGGTCAGTATGCTGGTACTGAAATCAAAGTCGATGGTGAAACATTACTAGTCATGCGTGAAGACGATATTGTCGCAGTTGTTGAATAAAGGAGATTAATATGTCAGCAAAAGAAATTAAATTTGGCGCAGATGCCAGAAACCTAATGTTAGATGGCGTTAATATGCTTGCTAACGCTGTAAAAGTTACACTAGGCCCTAAGGGTAGAAACGTTGTTTTAAACAGATCATTTGGCGCACCAACCATTACTAAAGATGGTGTATCGGTTGCACAAGAAATTGAGCTTGAAGGTAGATTTGAAAATATGGGCGCACAAATGGTAAAAGAAGTTGCTTCTAAAACCAATGATGTTGCTGGTGATGGCACGACAACAGCCACCGTATTAGCACAAGCATTAGTTGCTGAAGGTGTTAAATCTGTTGCTGCAGGCATGAACCCGATGGATCTAAAGCGTGGCATCGATAAAGCAACTGAAGCTGCCGTTAAGGCGCTAAGAGATTTATCACAACCTTGTAATGACACGAAAGCGATTGCTCAAGTAGGTACAATTTCAGCCAACTCAGACTCATCAGTAGGTGAAATTATTGCTGAAGCCATGGAAAAAGTGGGCAATTCTGGTGTAATTACCGTTGAAGAAGGTTCTGGTTTTGACAACGAATTAGAAGTTGTTGAAGGTATGCAGTTTGAGCGTGGTTACTTATCACCTTACTTTGTTAACAACCAAGACACCATGAGTGCTATTTTAGAGATGCCTCATATTTTATTAAACGAATCAAAGATCTCAAACATTCGTGACTTACTACCCGCTTTAGAAATAGCTCAAAAATCAGGCAGACCGTTATTGATCATTGCCGAAGACATTGAGGGTGAAGCTTTAGCAACCTTAGTTGTTAATAATATGCGTGGTATTGTGAAAGTCGCAGCGGTTAAATCACCAGGTTTTGGTGATCGTCGCAAGGCTATTTTACAAGACTTAGCGGTTCTGACAGGTGGTGTAGTAATCTCTGAAGAGGTTGGCTTGTCACTTGAAAACGTCACTGAGGATCAATTAGGTTCTGCTAAGCGTGTTGAAGTTGGTAAAGAAGAAACAGTGGTTGTTGATGGTGCAGGTGAAAAATCTGATATCGATGGTCGCGTTGCACAAATCAATGCTCAACTCGAAAAAACAACTTCTGAATACGATCAAGAAAAACTCTCAGAGCGTTTAGCTAAGCTTTCTGGTGGTGTTGCGGTGATTAAAGTCGGCGCAGCCACTGAAGTAGCAATGAAAGAAAAGAAAGACCGCGTTGATGATGCGCTTCATGCAACACGTGCTGCGGTTGAAGAGGGTGTGGTTCCTGGTGGTGGTGTTGCCTTAGTTCGTGCAGTTGCTGCATTAGGCAAACTAAAAGGTGATAATCACGATCAAGATATTGGTATTGATATTATCAAACGCGCTATGGAAGCACCGCTTAGACAAATCGTTTCGAATGGTGGTGGTGAAGCCTCTGTTGTGCTTAACAACGTTGCTAATGGCGATGGTAACTACGGCTTTAACGCTTCTACAGAAGAATATGGCGACATGTTGAAAATGGGTATCTTAGATCCAACTAAAGTGGTACGTGCAGCCCTACAGCATGCAGCTAGTATTTCTGGATTAATGATTACCACTGAGGCAATGATTACAGAAATTCCTCAAGATACACCTGCGGCAGCTCCTGATATGGGCGGCATGGGTGGCATGATGTAAACACCTTTGTTCTGACAAATAAAAAGCCCCATTTTATGGGGCTTTTTTTTGGTATGATACTTGCCAAAATCATCACTTGAAAACATTATGAGTAATTATGACGCCTCGTCAATTGAGGTCTTAACCGGCCTAGAGCCAGTACGAAAGCGTCCGGGCATGTATACCGATACTGAGCGCCCAAATCATCTAGCTCAGGAAGTGATTGATAACAGTGTTGACGAAGCCGTTGCGGGTCACGCATCAAAAATCAAAGTGGTACTTTATAAAGATGGCTCGTTATCTGTTGAAGATGATGGTCGTGGTATGCCAGTTGATATTCACCCTAAAGAGGGTGTGCCAGGTGTTGAGGTTATTCTGACTAAGCTTCATGCTGGTGGTAAATTTTCTAATGACTCTTATCAGTTTTCAGGTGGTTTGCACGGCGTGGGTATTTCAGTGGTTAACGCTCTATCAACTTCGGTTGAAATTTGGATTAAACGCAATTCAATGGAACACTATATTACTTTTGCTAATGGTTTTAAAAAAACCGACTTAGAAGAAATTGGCAGTGTTGGTAAACGTAATACAGGCACCACGGTTAAGTTCAAACCAGACGCACAATTTTTTGACACGATTAAATTCTCAGTCAGTAAATTACGTCACAACCTTAGGTCTAAAGCGGTCTTATGCCCAGGGCTGGAAATTAACTTTTACAATGAAATTGATGACACGACTGACAAATGGATCTATAAAGAAGGACTTAAAGATTACTTATCCATGGCACTCGATGGCCTTGATTGCTTACCAATTGCTCCTTTCGTGGTTGATTTTGCTTCTGACGAACAGCAACTCAATTGCTCGCTGGCTTGGACTGAATACAACACCAATGTTGTGGCTGAAAGCTATGTTAATCTTATTCCAACCACCAATGGTGGTACGCACGTCAATGGCTTACGATCAGGTCTAACCGATGCGTTGAAAGAATTTTGTGAATTTAGAAACTTATTGCCTAAAAATATCAAACTCACACCCGATGATGTTTGGCAAAAAATTGCTTATGTGTTATCCATCAAAATGTTGGATCCGCAGTTTTCTGGGCAAACCAAAGAACGACTCTCGTCACGTGAAAGCGCAGGTTTTGTCACCAACGTTGTTAAAGACGCTTTTAGTCTTTGGCTAAATCAACACACTTCTGTTGCTGAAAAAATTGCCGAACTGGCCATTATGAATGCGCAAGCAAGACTCAAAACTGGCAAAAAAATTATCCGTAAAAAAATTGTCAGTGGTCCTGCCCTACCAGGAAAATTATCAGACTGCACTAGCAATGATCTTGATCAAACTGAGGTATTTTTAGTTGAGGGTGATTCGGCTGGTGGCTCTGCCAAACAAGCAAGAGACAAAGAATACCAAGCCATCTTACCGCTTCGAGGTAAGATTTTAAACACTTTGGGAAGTGGATTCTGATCAGGTATTGGCCAGTAACGAAATACACGATATCAGTGTTGCTATTGGTCTCGAGCCTAACAGTGAAGANTTGAGTGGTCTTAGATACGGAAAAATTTGCATTCTTGCAGATGCCGATTCTGACGGGGCACATATTGCCACCTTGATTTGTACTTTGTTTGTAAAACACTTCCCCAAACTCATTAAGAAGGNCATATTTATGTGGCTATGCCGCCTTTATATAGAGTTGATGCGGGCAAGCAAGTGCATTACGCATTAGATGATAATGAAAGAGATGCGATCATTAGAAAAATTGAAAGTGAAAATAAACGTGTTAAGATTCAAGTGCAGCGTTTTAAAGGCTTAGGGGAAATGAACCCTTCTCAACTGCGAGAAACCACCATGCTGCCTGACACTAGGCGCCTTATTCAGCTTACACTAGAGAACCCATTACAGGTTTTTCAAACTATGGATATGTTGTTAAGTAAAAAACGCGCACCAGACCGTAAAAAATGGCTAGAAGAAAAAGGCAATTTAGCCAATGTCTAGGGCTGTTATTCTGCTATCCGGTGGCCTAGACTCTACTACCACCCTTGCCATTGCTAAATCCCAAGGCTTTGAATGTTACGCACTGAGCTTTGATTACGGGCAAAAACAAAAATCAGAATTAATCTCAGCTACCGAAATCGCCAAACATTTTGGCGCTATTGAGCATCGCATTATGCATATCTCTTTATCAGATTTTGGTGGATCGGCACTCACTGATGAAAATATTGAAGTGCCTGAATTTAAAGAAAGTGATGAAATTCCCATTACTTACGTACCCGCACGCAACACCATCTTTTTATCTTTTGCCATGGCTTGGGCTGAAGTGCTAGATTGTCAATCTATCTTTATCGGTGTTAATGCACTTGATTATTCAGGTTACCCCGATTGCCGACAAGCTTATATTGATGCCTTCGAAAACATGGCAAACTTAGCCACTAAACAAGGCGTGGAAGGTCAAAAGCTTTCTATTGTCACCCCACTAATTGACCTTAATAAGGCTGATATTATTAAAATAGGCTTGTCTTTAGGGGTGGATTACTCGATAACAACTACCTGCTATCAAGCCAACGAAAAGGGTGAAGCTTGCGGTGTTTGCGATGCTTGTGAATATCGAAAAATTGGCTTTAAATCTGCCGGAATTTCTGACCCCACTCGATACCAATAAATATTTTAAATTTAGTCTTTCATGAACACTATTTGGAGATAAAATAATAGTTTTAATCTATTAAGGGAATAACAAATGAGTATCGAGGAAAGAGTAAAGAAAGTTGTAGCTGAGCAGTTGGACGTAAGTGGCGACATTGACAACAATGCTTCTTTTATTGACGATTTAGGTGCAGATTCTTTAGACACTGTTGAATTAGTAATGTCTCTTGAAGAAGAGTTTGACTGTGAGATCCCTGATGATCAAGCAGAAAACATTACAACGGTTCAACAAGCGATCGACTACGTTAACAATAATTTGTAATTTCCGTTTAGTGATATAAACGAATAAGGCGCTTTCTTCTTAGAATTAAGCGCCTTTTTTTTATCTTAATTAAGAAATAATTATGAGCAAAAGAAGAGTTGTTATTACCGGTATGGGTATTGTTTCACCGGTTGGGAATAGTGTTGAAGAATCTTGGTCAAATATTCTTGCGGGTAAGTCTGGCATTAATTCGCTCACCAATCTTGAAACCGAAGGCCAGGCTGTTAAGTTTGGCGGCTCAGTTAAAAATTTCGAAATTACAGATTATCTTAAACCTAAAGATGCCAAAAAAATGGATACTTTTATTCATTACGGCATGGCAGCGGGCATTCAAGCAATTGAAGATTCCGGCATTGAAGTCACTGAAGAAAATGCTGAACGCATTGGTGTTGCTATTGGTGCCGGCATTGGCGGTTTAGGCACGATTGAACGCACAGCAGATCTTTTTAGAGAAAAAGGTGCTAAGCGTATTTCCCCCTTCTTTGTACCCTCTTCTATCATTAATATGATTTCGGGCAACCTTTCTATCAAATACGGCTTGAAAGGACCTAATTTCGCTATTGTCACTGCCTGTACAACCGGTACACATAATATCGGCGATGCCTCTCGTTTAATCGAATATGGCGATGCCGATGTCATGGTTGCTGGCGGTGCAGAAATGTCAACCACTAATTGTGGCTTGGGTGGCTTTGCCGCTGCTCGCGCACTCTCTACTCGTAATGATGACCCAGCAACTGCCTCTCGCCCTTGGGATAAAGATCGCGATGGTTTTGTACTCGGTGATGGTGCTGGTGTGGTTGTATTGGAAGAGTTTGAACATGCAAAAGCACGTGGCGCAAAAATCTACGCTGAAGTTTTAGGTTATGGCATGAGTGGTGACGCCTATCATATGACCCTACCTTCTAAAGGTGGCGAAGGCGCGGCGCGCTGTATGAAAAATGCCATGCGCAATGCGGGTGTAAATGCTGACCAAGTTGACTATATCAATGCTCATGGTACCTCAACACCAGCCGGTGATCAAGCAGAAACAGATGCAGCTAAATTAGCTTTAGGTGATCATGCTTATAACATTGTGATGAGTTCTACCAAATCAATGACCGGTCATTTACTCGGTGCTGCCGGTGGTATTGAAGCTATCTTTACAGCACTAGCGATTAGAGATCAAGTTGCTCCACCGACGATTAACATCATTAATCAAGACCCTGATTGTGACTTAGACTATGCTGCGAATGAAGCTCGAGAAATGAAAATGGATTACGCTATTTCTAACTCGTTCGGCTTTGGTGGCACGAACGGTACAATCTTACTTTCTAAGGTTTAAACTTACTTTTCAAGTGTTAAATCAACACCTTTAATCTTATCGGCATCACTGATTAAATCACTGACAAAGTCATAAATTTTTACTGCGCCATTTTGCACACTGTTCATTGCAGCTTCTTTATTTATTACCAAAGACCAACTCTCATCCGTTGATTCAAATTGAATAGCGCCACCAATCAACGCTAAAACAACCACTACGCCTAATAAAAATTTAATCATTGTATTTTCCTAATATTTATTAATAGAATTATTTTACCAATGAGTAGTAACCTTATTACAGTTAATTGTCAATTCCATTAGATTGAAGTAATGCACTAATAGAAGGTTTTTTACCTCTGAACTTTACATATTGCTGCATATAATCCAAACTCCCGCCAATTTCCAAAATATTGTGCATAAAAGAACGAGAGGCATCTGATCCAATGCCACCTTGCGCTTGTACGTAGTAATAAGCATCTGCTGCTAAAACTTCCGCCCATTTATAACTAAAATATCCTGCTGCATAACCACCACTAAAGATATGGCCAAAAGTATTTAGAAAACGATTTTCACCTACAATTGGCATTAATGCTGTTTTAGATCTAACCTCTTCAAGAACCTTATACGTGTCTTCACTAGCCATGTGAGTTCTCAGGTCCCATAATGAAAATTCGCATTGTCTCAACATTTGCATTGCTGATTGGTAATTCTTAGAATCAATGACCTTCTCATATAGTTCATCAGGTAGTGACTCTCCTGTTTGCCAATGCTCTGAGAGCAACCCTACTACCTCTTCTTCATAACAAAAGAATTCCATGTATTGACTAGGTAACTCCACTCCATCCCATGGCACACCTGCGATACCTGATGCAGATGGATATGGCACCTTGGTAAGCACATGATGTAGAGCATGACCAAATTCATGAAATAACGTTACAATTTCATCAAATTCAAACAGCGCTGGTTTTCCCTCGGTCGGTGAATTTAGATTACAAACCACAAAAGCAACTGGCTTATTTTCATTAACTAAGGCTTGATAATCAGCCATCCAAGCACCGCCACGTTTGTCCTCTCTGGCATACACATCCAAATAGATTCTACCTACTAAGCCGTCTGTATTGGTAATCTCCAAGACCTTGACATCAGCATGATATGTTTTCTCTTCAATCTCTCGAAGAGATATACCATAGAGATTTTCAATGGTAGAAAATAAACCCGATAAAACTTTATTCTCTGGAAAGTACGGCGTTAATTCTGATTTCTTAAAGCCAAATTTTTTCTCCTTGAGTTGCTCGCTGTAATACATTAAGTCCCACGGCATTAAGTCCACACCTGCAAATGATTGTAATTCATCTAATTCTTGTTGTGCTTGAGTCTTTGAACGATCAACCAAGTCATTCAAGAAGTCTATCACTTGCTCGGTTGATTCCACCATTTTCCTTCGATCGAAAGATCGGCATAATTTTTAAATCCTAAGATTGTTGCCATCTCTTGCCTCAAACTAAGAATTTCATCCATGATGGCTTTATTATCAAATTCAGTGGAGGTTATTCCTACTTCGGAAGCACGAGAGATATAGGCTTTGTACACTTCCTCACGTAAGGTTTGATTCTTAGCATAAGTCATCACATCCATATACACAGGCACTTGTAAACTGATCTCGTAGCCATCTTTGGTTTTAACCTTAGCTAACTCATTTTCACCATAACCCTCTAATTCTGCCTCTGTGAGTGTTTTTTTCCATTCGTTGGTTGCCTTTAATGCATTTTTAGAAAACTGATTGCTTAATAAGCTTAAGCGTTCTTTAATCGCTTTAAATCTATCTGATTGCTCACCTTCTAATCCAA
>AJXC01001808.1_pt1 | contig 10539 bp, 13 predicted proteins | sample 404948 | NCBI WGS metagenome assembly AJXC01 (sample SAMN02954314, study PRJNA77837) | marine metagenome | biome: aquatic; feature: Guaymas Basin Hydrothermal Plumes; material: sea water; isolation source: Guaymas Basin Hydrothermal Plumes and Background water depths 1600, 1775... ... | reverse complement strand
GATCCTTAAAAACTTAATCAATCTTTGCCACCAGGGTTGACCTGTAAGCGTTCAGTATAGACTTTATCTAATACGCCAATATCCAAGCCTTTCAACAGGGATACCCGCTCAATCAATGAAGCGTTAAAGTCTAACTCTCCCTGCATCGCACGTTCAGTAATAGCTGCAACTTGTGGTTTAATATTGGCAAAATCAGCAATCTCATCAATGCACTCAATATTAATTAAGGTCGAGTCCATATCACTCACAAATAATTTTATTTGTGAAAAATCAAGTGTGGGTAGGTAATTAAAATCAGTTAAATGGGTTTGTCTTAATACATCAAGATCAATTTTATGATCCGCATAAAGACGAATATGTGAAGCGTAATGCTTAATCTTACAGTGATAAGTGTCTGCTATCTGCGTAGCAATCTGTGTATCAGTACTGTGTTGAATGATTGTTTTCATAACCTAAATAGGATTATGGTGCGGAAGGAGAGACTCGAACTCTCACGTCTTGCGACACTGGAACCTAAATCCAGCGTGTCTACCAATTCCACCACTCCCGCATTCTACTCACTACCCCGTGGGAGCAAAGATTTGAAATTATACCTAATTAATGTTACAGTGATAACTTTCAAAAACTAAGAGAGGAGAAAATATGACAATTAACAACGCTGTTTCAGCAATGGCTGGTGTTATCGTAATGATTTCATTGCTATTGGGATCCGAAGTGATTACTTCAGCTTTTTTTCAAAATTCTAATTGGTTGTGGCTAACCGGTTTTGTGGGTTTTAATTTACTACAGTCAGCTTTTACTGGTTTTTGCCCAGCAACAATGGCCTTTAAAGCAATGGGATTAAAAAATTAGTCGTTATCCGCGTCAAACCAATTTAGTTTTTCTCTAAGCTTCACCACTTCACCAACGATAATTAACGTTGGCGCATGAATGGTTGTGTTTTCAACCAAATCAGGTAGCCCTGCCAATGTAGTTACGTAAACTTGATGGTCTGGTGTGGTGCCTTTTTCAACTAATGCGACTGGCATATCGCCACGCATACCATGTGCAATCAATTGCTCTGATAAGTGTCTAGCACCTACCAATGCCATATAAAAAANNATGGTTTGTTGCTCAACTGCCAACTCATTCCAAGGTAGATTCATACTGCCATCTTTTAAGTGACCGGTAACAAAACGACAAGATTGTGAATAGTCTCGGTGTGTGAGTGGAATACCTGAATAAGTCGAACAACCAGAAGCGGCAGTAATACCAGGCACTACCTGGAATGGAATACCGTTCTCAGCTAGAGTTTCAATCTCTTCACCACCACGACCAAAAATAAATGGATCACCGCCTTTAAGACGACAAACACGTCGACCTTGTTTAGCCAGATCGACCAATAATTGATTAATATCGCCCTGTGGTACCGCATGATTATCACGCTCTTTACCTACATAAATCAACTCTGCATCACGACGAACAAGCTCCATCACCCCATCAGAGACTAAGCGATCATACAAAATAACGTCAGCTTGTTGCATCAAGCGCAGTGCTTTAAAAGTCAATAAGTCTGGATCTCCCGGACCGCCACCAACTAAATACACCTCACCTACACCACTGTCAGTGCTACCATCAAGTTGTGCTTGCAAATCTGCTTTAGCTTCATCAACCTTACCGGAAAATACCTTTTCAGCAACAATGCCTGAGAAAGTCTTTTCCCAAAAGTAACGTCGATCTTCAATATTGTTGAATTTTGCTTTAACCTGATCTCTAAAATTACCTGCAAGCTCTGCTAATTTTCCGTATGCGTGTGGAATGGTGCTTTCAAGTTTTGCACGAATGAGACGCGCTAAGACGGGTGCCTTTCCTGCGGATGAAATCGCAATCACGATTGGCGAACGATCAACAATTGATGGCATAATAAATGAGCACAAGTCTGGAGAATCCACCACATTAACTGGAATATTAGCAACTTTAGCTAATTCAGACACTTGTGCGTTTAAGTCTGAATCATCCGTTGCTGATACAATTAATACTTGAGCGTTAATGTCTGTTGCTTCAAATGCTTTTTCAATACGGGTGATTTTATTGTCTTTAACTAGTTTTTCAATACCATCACAGCAATCCTTCGATACACAAGTAATCGCTGCATCGGCCTTTAACAGTAAATTAATTTTACGCAGAGCAATGTCACCACCACCAACAACCAAACAAGGTTTTTGCTTAATATCAATAAAAATAGGCAGGTAATTCATGGACTGTTTAACTTTAAAATATAAAATCACTATTATAATGTGCAATGAGTCCTTATGCATAATGAACACCACACTTGTCCTTTTTCACATCTTATACTGAGTGGCAGATGCGCTTGCCAATTTAGCGCTAAGAATTGTCTGGCTGAAAAAGAATTTCGGTGTGTGCCTTAATAAAACTGCATCGATAGACTGTCAATCAATTTATTGCAATCTACGTGATAACAGTGATTTCGTACTCAATTCACACAACCAGCGCAGTTTATCGGTTGGTCAACAGTCCAAGATAAAAATGGGAGGATTGCTGGCTTTGCAAGATATTCTACAACAATCATCAAATGAAAAAATTAGCAATATTTTTAAATTAGTGCAAACGATTAAAAAAGAATACAAAGCCTTTGAAAATATTCCTTTTTCAAAAATAATGCCAAAAATCTCTAAATTTAAATTCAGAGATCGATCATAAAAATCAGCTAAATATCCAATACCTGCTTAATAAGCGGGATGGTGATTTTGTTTTTTTGTTGTAAAGAAGCCTTGTCTAGTTGATCAACAGCGCTTAATAAGTCGGTCAAATCTCGTGAATAGTACTTGAACAAATAATCATAAACCTTATTTTCTATCGCTATATTGCGATTTTCCATTTTAGATTGCATGACTATTTTTTTAGAATCATCATCCAACGGCTCAAGGAAAAATATTGTTGCTAAGGACAGTCTAGTCTTTAAATCCTTAAGCAAATCCAATTCATTGGGCAAAGTATTGCCACTAATTATTAATTTCACTTTGAGTTTGGACAGACCTATTGTAAAGATCAAATAAATCTTGTTGTTGGCTCCCATTCAAACAACCCACATTATCCAAACATACCCAATCAAGCGATTCAAGATTGTCCATCGCCCCATCAGGCAATTCTTGCTCAAAAATCAATATAGGCAACTTTTAGTTTTTTTTTGATTGCTGCAAATGCACACCCTTGCAATAAATGCGTTTTCCCGCTTGATTTTTCCCCGTAAACATACAACACTGAAGGCATTTCCTGGGCAAACAATTGAGAGACAAAATCGAGAACTTGTTGATTTTTCCTGCCAATAAAGTTATCCAACAGTAGTTTAGAATTAAGTGAAAACGGCAAACCCAGCTGATTCATTTGCGTTTCTCTTGCAAAATTACCTGCTTAGTCCATATCCACATATAATCGGCACCACTGAGCACTGTAGAGGTGGCTACAATGATAAAAACATTGTTGTCCATTGATACGAAACAGGATAAATTTGTACAATAACCAAAAACAGCACTAAAGCAATTTGCAATGCAGTATTAAATTTAGACAGGTTTGATGGCGTTAATAAATCATCCCGTGAGGCATCCAATCCAAGGAAATACCCTACAGTGCCAGCCACAATCATTACATCGCGCAAAAAAACTAAAATTAACAACCATAATGGTAATAAATCAATCCAAAAAAGTGCAAGAAAACTACCCACTAGCAATACTTTGTCAGCCATTGGATCTAGAATAGAGCCCAATCTAGTTTGAAAAGAAAATCGCTTAGCAATCCAACCGTCCAGTGCATCGGTCACGCCCGCTATAAAAAACAAAATAATTGCAAATAAATATTGATGATTTAACAGGGTCATTACAACCGGTACTGTTAAAATAATGCGTAAAATTGAAAGTGCATTAGGCAAAGAAGAAAAAACCATTTTTTTCAATAAAAAGAATTTAAAAAATTAATTATACGGAAAAAACCAAGATGTCATCATTGACTTACCAAGACTCAGGCGTTGATATTACCAAGGGTAATGAACTTATTGAACACATTAAACCCATTGCTAAATCCACTGATAGAGAGGGTGTATTGGCGGGTATTGGTGGTTTTGGTGCAATGTTTGAATTGCCCATTAACAAGTACAAAAATCCAGTTTTAATTTCTGGTACGGATGGCGTTGGTACCAAACTAAAAGTAGCTGAATCACTAAACAAGCACGATACCATTGGTATTGATTTAGTAGCAATGTGTGTTAATGATTTAATCGTACAGGGTGCCGAGCCTTTATTTTTCTTAGATTACTACGCCACTGGAAAACTCAATACTGAAATTGCAGTGTCAGTAATTTCCGGCATTGGTGAAGGCTGCAAGCAGTCTGGATGTGCGCTCATTGGTGGCGAAACCGCTGAAATGCCAGGCATGTATCAAGGCGAAGAATACGATTTGGCCGGATTTTGTGTTGGCATTGCTGACAAAGACAAGGTGATTGATGGCTCTAAGGTTGCTAATGGTGATCACATTATTGCATTAGGTTCTTCTGGTCCACATTCTAATGGCTATTCTCTCATTCGCAAAGTACTGGAGCAATCCACCCCAACTGATGAACAACTAAATGCCCTTATTGAGCCTACTCGAATCTATGTTAAGTCAGTACTCTCACTAATTGAGCAATTCCCGGTACATGCAATTTCTCACATTACCGGAGGTGGCCTGTTAGAGAATATCCCTAGAGTTCTACCTTCAGACTTAGCAGCTAAGCTTGATTCAAAATCATGGGACTTACCCGAAATTTTTACATGGTTACAAGCGCAAGGTAACATTGATATTATGGAAATGTATCGTGTCTTCAACTGTGGTGTTGGCATGGTAATTGTATTGCCATCAGATAAGAGCGAGCAAGCGATTAATCACCTGAAAAAACTTAATGAAAGTGCTTGGTTGATTGGTGAAATTACACAAGCGAAAGACGAACAAGTTATTATTTAATCTAGATAAGGGGAGGAGTATGGACGGAGTTGTGTTAATCTCTGGCAGTGGCTCAAACCTTCAATCAATCATCGATAATGCTGATGATATTAATTTAAAAATTAATTGTGTTATTAGCAATAAATCCGATGCTTACGGGCTTAAGCGCGCCCAGAAAGCAGGAATTTCTACTCACACTATTAAACACGATCAATTCCCCTCTAGAGGAGAATTTGATAAAAAACTGAGTAGTGTAATTGATGTTTGCAAACCAGAAATTATCATATTGGCCGGATTTATGCGTATCCTAAGTACTGAATTTACAAAAAAATATTGCGGAAAAATGCTTAACATTCACCCTTCTCTTTTGCCAAAATTTCAAGGTTTAAATACCCATCAAAGAGTCATTGAATCCGGTGAAAAAGAACACGGCGTGAGTATTCATTTTGTTACCGAAGAGCTTGATGGCGGACCGGTCATTGCACAAAGTACTGTGGCAATACTTGAAAACGATAATGCTAAGTCTTTAGCTGAACGTGTACTGGCTGAAGAACATAAACTCTACCCTGAGGTTATTCACTGGTTTACCCAAGGCAGATTAAAGTTTAAAAATTCTAAAGCTGTTCTAGATGGGAAAGTATTGTGAGATTTCTCCTTTTAATATTATTTTTTTACCTAAATAATGCTTTAGCTTTTAAGCCACATACCGCTAATTATCACCTCTCTATTAATGGATTTAAAGTCGCTGAAGAAATTAGAACTCTACATGAATTAGATGGGCAGTACTTCTACACTGCTAACGCAAAAACTTCAGGTTTGGCGGCACTGGTCAAAGATTACTCTATTGCGGCCAGCTCTGTATTTTCAATTAATGATAAAGGCGTCGATGGTCTTAATTATCAAATTATGGAGCAAGAAAACTCAAAGGTGTCTAAAAATTACGCCATTGATATTGTCTCTAAAAACAATATCGTTATGTCCATCCTAACTAAAAGCCAGCCTAAGATAACCACTTGGAAATCAGAAGATGGTAATATTGTTGATCCACTGAGTGTATTTTTAGCAATATCCTACGACTTAAAGAGCAAACCAAACCAAAACGAATTTTATTATCAAGTTGCTAATGGAAAATCCGTTAAGCAACACCACTATAAAAAAACTNAAAATCAAGCCATTAAAATTGATGGTCAAACTTTTAATGCGGTTAGAGTGGATAGAATGAACAGCGGAAACAACAAAAGTCAGATTTACTTCTTAACCAAGTACCGCTACCTTCCGGTTATTATTAAACAGACTAAGGGTGCCAAACAGTATCTCTATAAAATAAAAGACTTCAAAATTCCAGAAGTAGAAAAACTACAAGTAACTTTTTAAGTACTGTCCAGTGTAAGATTTTTGTTCCTTAGCTACTTGCTCCGGTGTTCCCGTTGCAATAATTTGTCCGCCCTTATCTCCACCTTCAGGGCCTAAATCCACAATCCAATCCGCGGTTTTAATTACGTCTAAATTGTGCTCAATAATCACAATGGTATTTTCACGCTCACGCAGGCGATTAATCACTGATAGTAACTGTTTAATGTCATGAAAGTGCAATCCAGTTGTTGGCTCATCAAGAATATAAAGTGTACTACCTGTATCAGTTTTAGATAACTCTTTGGACAGTTTAATGCGTTGCGCTTCACCGCCGGATAGGGTTGTTGAATTTTGACCTAAAGTAATATAAGAAAGCCCTACGTCCATTAAAGTTTGTAATTTTTGTTTAATTTTTGGTATTGGATCAAAGAACTCACAAGCGTCCTCAACCGTCATATCCAACACTTGTGAAATGGTCTTGCCCTTATAAAATATTTCTAAAGTTTCTCGATTGTATCGATGACTATGGCACACATCGCAAGGCACGTAAATATCAGGTAAAAAGTGCATTTCCACTTTAATTAAGCCGTCGCCCTTGCACGCCTCACAGCGTCCGCCTTTAACGTTAAAACTAAAACGACCCGCCTTATAGCCACGTGAACGAGCCTCTAAGGTTTGTGAAAATAAATCACGAATAAGAGAAAATGCACCAGTATAAGTTGCTGGATTTGATCGTGGTGTACGACCGATTGGGCTTTGATCAATATTGACCACCTTGTCACAATAATTCAACCCATTAATCGACTCATAAGGAGAAGGTGTTATTTGTGCACGATTAAGGTCACGAGCAGCCAATGCGTACAAGGTGTCATTAATCAGTGTTGATTTTCCTGAACCAGACACACCGGTAATGCAAGTTAGCACACCTACAGGGATTGACAAATCAATATGATCAAGATTATTACCATGCGCTCCTTTGATACTAATCCAATTAGTGCCTACTTTACGCTCAGCAGGAACTCCAATACTTTGGCGACCACTGATGTAATCACCGGTCAATGATTTAAGGTTATTCTTGATATCATCCGGAGTACCNCAAGCAATAATTTCACCACCATGTACGCCAGCTCCCGGACCAATATCAACAACATAATCGGCTTGTTTAATCGCGTCTTCATCGTGCTCAACCACAATGACGGTATTGCCAATATCTCTTAGATAAGTCAGTGTATTAAGTAGCTTTTGGTTGTCCCTTTGATGCAAGCCAATCGAAGGCTCATCCAATACATAAAGTACGCCCATGAGTCCCGCACCAATTTGACTAGCCAAGCGAATACGCTGAGCTTCGCCACCAGAAAGTGTACTGGCCCTACGATCAAGACTTAAATACTCTAACCCTACATTAATTAAAAACTGCAAGCGTTGAATGATCTCTTTCAAAATTTTATCGGCAATCTCACCACGTGTGCCTTCCAATTTTAAGTCTTTGAAAAAATCATGGATATTAATAATTGAAAGCTTGGTAATGTTCGAAAGATTGTAATTACCAATAAACACATTTCTAGCAGATTCATTTAGTCTATCGCCCTCGCAACTCACACAATCTTTGCTGACTACATAACGCGACAATTCTTCACGCACTGATCGAATCTCACTTTCTTCATAGCGTCGCATCATCCTTGGAATCACACCTTCAAATGGTTTTTTCTTGTTTGACCAGCCTTTACGTCCTTTGATTTTGGAAAAATCAATCTCATCCTCGCCACTACCGTACAGCACGATTTTTTTATGCTCATCGTTCAACTGCCCATAAGGCGTATCAATACTAAAACCATAATATTGCCCTACCAACATTAAGATTTGATAAAAATAAGCATTGGACCTACTCCAACCATAAATAGCTCCATCAGCCAAACTCATTTCTGGATTGGCTACTACTTTATCCTCATCAAACATATCTTTAACGCCTAAGCCATCACAGCTCTGGCAGGCACCTACTGGATTGTTAAACGAGAACAATCTTGGCTCCAACTCTTCTAAAGAATAACCGCATTCAATACAAGAAAACTTAGCAGAAAAAATCAGCTCTTCCATTGATGAATTTTCCTCCATCGACGCAACACGCACTAAACCAGAAGTTAATTTTAAAGCCGTTTCTATCGATTCAGACAAGCGTGAAGTAATGTCTTTCCTGACCTTTAGTCGATCAACAACAATCTCAACATTATGATGAGTTTTACCATTCAACTCTTCCATATCGTCCAAGTAAACAATATCGCCATCCACTCGTGCGCGCAAAAATCCTTGATGAGAAAGCTCTTCCAAAAGTTTTTTGTGGCTACCTTTTCGATTTTGCACAATCGGCGCAAGCAGCATAATTTTTTCACCTTCAGGCAAAGTCATGATTGTATCCACCATTTGTGAGACGGTTTGTGACACTAAATCAATTTGATGTTCTGGGCACTTGGGCAGTCCCGCACGTGCAAATAACAACCTTAAATAGTCATAAATCTCAGTAATGGTGCCAACGGTAGAACGAGGATTGTGCGATGTGGCTTTTTGCTCAATGGAAATTGCTGGCGATAAACCCTCGATGTGATCCACATCCGGCTTTTCCATCAGCGATAAAAACTGCCGTGCATAGGCCGATAAAGATTCGACGTAACGACGCTGGCCTTCTGCATAAATAGTATCAAACGCTAAAGAAGATTTACCTGATCCAGACAGTCCAGTAATGACCACCAGTTTATTTCTAGGAATATCAACATCAATATTTTTTAAATTATGAACCCTAGCGCCACGAATGCTAATTTTTTCCACGATTGAAAATTTATGTCAGACAAAGGGTTCATTATAACTATCATGATGTGTAAAATCATCAATAATTTAACGACTCCGTCAATAATGGGTAAATACAAGCGCATCTTATTAAAACTCAGTGGTGAGGCCCTAGCTAATACTAAAAATACAATAGACCCAAACACACTGGGTAAAGTGATTAGCATTATCCAATCTGCGCTTGATCAAAAAGTCGAACTAGGCATTGTTGTTGGTGGTGGTAATATTTTTAGAGGTGCCGCTCTCGCTGAGTCAGGCATGAATCGAGTTACTGGCGACCACATGGGTATGCTGGCTACCGTAATGAATGCACTGGCTATTAGTGATGCCTGTAAAAGAAATAAAATTGACGCTTTAGTAATGTCAGGCTTTCCAATTGGTGGCGGTGTGTGTGATCCGGTTGATCACAACAAAGCCAAGCAAGCACTGAGTGAGGGAAAAGTAGTGATTTTCTCAGCAGGCACAGGCAGTCCATGCTTCACAACTGACACAGGTGCTGTATTACGTGCCATTGAAAATTGACGCTGATATTGTATTCAAAGCCACTAAAGTGGATGGCGTTTATACCGATGACCCAATGAAAAACCCTAGTGCCACTCGATACGAAGCGTTAAGTTTTGATGAGGCCATTGAAAAAAATCTACAAATTATGGACACTGCTGCCTTTGCACTGTGTCGTGAGCATAATTTACAAATTTGTGTTTTTAGTATGCTTGAGAACACCAATACATTGTCTGATATTTTAAAAGGTGCATCGTTAGGCACTATTATTAGCTAAGGAAATAATTATGTTAAATGAAATACAACAAGATGCCAGTGAACGCATGAACAAAACCCTTGCTTCACTAGACAGTGCTTTTAGTAAAATAAGGGCAGGACGTGCACACCCATCACTACTTGAGCAAATCCACGTGGATTATTACGGCTCCATGGTTCCAATTTCTCAAGTGGCTAATATCAGCGCGGAAGATTCACGCACACTTAAAGTTACTCCGTGGGAGAAGGACATGGTAGCTGTGATTGAAAAAGCTATCATGACCTCTGATCTAGGGCTCAACCCTCAAACCATGGGGCAAGTAATGCGTATCCCGCTACCACCATTGACTGAAGAGCGTCGCCGTGAATTAGTGCGCGTGGTTAAGGATGAGGCCGAACAAGCCAAAGTTGCAATCAGAAACATTCGACGCGATGCAAATTCTGATTTTAAAGAATTATTAAAAGAAAAAGAAGTTTCAGAAGATGAAGCCAGAAAAGCAGAAGACAATGTTCAAAAAATTACGGATGATCACGTGAAATCGGTTGAAGATAAATTAAACCATAAAGAAAATTCTTTACTGGAGATTTAAGTAAAAAAACATAGGCCAATAAAAAAGCNCA
>AJXC01001811.1_pt1 | contig 10564 bp, 16 predicted proteins | sample 404948 | NCBI WGS metagenome assembly AJXC01 (sample SAMN02954314, study PRJNA77837) | marine metagenome | biome: aquatic; feature: Guaymas Basin Hydrothermal Plumes; material: sea water; isolation source: Guaymas Basin Hydrothermal Plumes and Background water depths 1600, 1775... ... | reverse complement strand
ATCGTGTGAGTGATATTGTACTCGGCGTTGATGGCAAATATTTTCTATCAAGATATGGGTTTTACCAAGGTTGAAATTGCAACAATTTTCTAAAACTTTTGGCCTGTTTATGACACTTTCTGGTGGCTTTTTAGGCGGTGTTTTAGCCATTAAAGTTGGCGTATTCAGAGTGTTATTTTTAGGTGCATTGCTCTCAGCACTTACTAATCTTTTGTTCATCGTGCTGGCAAATGTGGGTCATGATATTACTTGGCTATATGTTACTATTGCTATGGATAATTTGTCTGCTGGTATTGCAACAACAGCCTTTATTGCCTTTTTATCCAGCCTCACTAACATTCAATTTACTGCAGTGCAGTATGCGATTTTCTCGTCACTCATGACCTTGCTACCTAAAATATTTGGTGGTTACTCAGGCACCTTAGTTGAGCAATTTGGCTATAGTGAATTCTTTGTGATTACCACACTAATTGGTATTCCAGTGTTATGGCTGGTGTACAAAGTTAAACCTTATATTGATTAAATTATGACCCCAGGCCCAATCATGATGGACGTGTCAGGCTTGATACTGACACAAGAAGAAAAAAATCGATTATCTAAGCCGAGCATAGGTGGCGTGATTTTATTCACGCGTAATTTTGAGAGTATTGATCAAGTTAAAGATCTGATTAAATCAATCCGTTTGATTAAACAAAATATGCTGATTTCAGTAGATCATGAAGGCGGCAGAGTGCAGCGTTTTAGAGAGGGTTTTACTCATCTACCAGCCATGGCAAAATTGGGTGAAGTCTATGACAAAGATCCTGAATTAGCCTTAGAGCAAGCTTTTTCTTGTGGCTGGGTTTTGGCGGCAGAGTTATTGGCTATTGGTGTGGACTTTTCTTTTGCACCGGTGCTGGATTTAGATTACGGCTATTCCTCGGTGATTGGCGATAGGGCATTTCATTCTAACCCTGAAGCGGTGGTGAAATTAGCTGGTGCTTTAATTGAGGGTATGCATGAGGCGGGTATGAAGTGTGTGGGTAAGCATTTTCCTGGGCATGGCTATGTGGCACTTGATTCACATCTAGATCTACCCATTGACGAACGCTCAATGAATGAAATTAGGTCAAGATATTCTCAGTTTTAAGGGTTTGATTAATCAAGGTTTAGATGCGGTTATGCCTGCGCATGTGGTGTATTCCCAGGTGGATGATAAGCCAGCAGGATTTTCATCAAAGTGGATTAAAGATATTTTACAATCAACAGCTTGGTTTTTCCGGCATAGTGTTTAGTGATGATTTATCNATGCAAGGTGCNCACTTTATTAAAGGTATTGTCGAGCGCGTGCAGGTGTCGTTAGACAGCGGCTGTGACATGGCTTTAATTTGCAACCACCCAGAGTTAGTAGAGCAAGTGATTGATATGGATTGGCCGGGTAGTGAGAAGCTGCACTCAATGAAAGGGATTAAAGGTTTTAATCTTGATAAAATGACGCATAACAATCACTTGCAAAACATTCAAACATTATTATGAGTAAAGACAACAATCAAGATTTTGAAATTCGCTTATTAAGCGCGGTTAGAAAAACTTTAATCTCTGTCGCAAAAGATACTATGACCAAGCCAGGTTTGCGTCATCCGCTGACTGAAGGCACACAAAAAGTGATCACTGATTGTTTAGATATTGTAGTTTCTCGACAAACAGCCATTGAGAAAGAGACAAGCACACACACAAACATGAAGCCTGTGTTTACCGACGAAGAGACAGTGCAAAGCTTCTCAATTGACGATCTTAAAAAAACCCTAATTAAAAAAACCCTGTTCCATTTTCTTGGAACAGGGTTTTTTATAAAACAAAGACAATATAAAAATATACAGTCTTTAATATCTTAGAAAAATCCTAAAGGACTGGTACTNTANCTAACNAATAAGTTCTTAGTTTGCTGATAATGGTCTAGCATCATCTTATGAGTTTCGCGTCCTATGCCTGATTTCTTATAACCGCCAAAGGCAGCATGCGCAGGATATAAGTGATAACAATTTGTCCATACACGTCCCGCTTGAATGCCTCGACCCATGCGATAAGCAAGGTTCATGTCACGAGTCCATACACCAGCACCTAGGCCAAATTCAGAATCATTGGCAATGGCTAAAGCTTCAGCTTCATCTTTGAACGTAGTTACGGATACAACTGGACCAAATATCTCTTCTTGGAAGATTCTCATATCATTTGTACCTTTTAATAACGTTGGTTCAATATAATAACCATTGCCAAATTCAGAGCCAACTTGGGCAACACCACCACCCAATATTAGTTCTGCACCTTCTTTTTTACCAATATCCATATAGTCCATGATTTTATCAAACTGCTCTTGTGAGGCTTGGGCACCTACTTGAGTGTCGGTATCAAGAGGATTTCCTCGAATAATCTTCTTAGATCTGTCAACAATAATAGAGATAAACTCATCATAGATACTTTCTTGAATTAAAGCTCGAGAAGGGCAGGTACAAACCTCGCCTTGATTAAAGAAAGCAAGCACAGCACCCTCGGCACATTTACTAATGTAGTCATCTTCTTGCTGCATGATATCTTCAAAGAAAATATTAGGAGATTTTCCGCCTAACTCAACAGTGGAAGGAATAATGTTTTCAGCGGCACATTTTAAAATATGTGATCCTACCGGGGTTGATCCAGTAAAGGCAATTTTATCAATGCGCGTGCTAGTAGCTAGCGCTTGTCCAGCCTCTTGACCATAGCCGTTGACTACATTTAGAACGCCGGGTGGTAATAAATCACCAATAATTTCCATGAGTATCAAAATTGAAACAGGAGTTTGTTCAGCAGGTTTTAAAACAATACAATTTCCAGTAACTAATGCAGGTGCAATCTTCCAAGCTGCCATTAATAACGGAAAGTTCCAAGGGATAATCTGACCAACTACGCCAAGTGGCTCATGGAATTGATAGGATACTGTATTTTCATCCAACTCCCCAATGGTGCCTTCTTGGGCGCGAATGCAGCCAGCGTAATAACGAAAATGATCCACACATAACGGCACATCTGCCGCCAATGTTTCACGTACAGCTTTACCATTGTCCCAAGTTTCTGCAACGGCAAGTATTTCAATATTTTGTTCAATGCGATCTGCTATTTTTAATAGAATATTTGAGCGTTCTGTTACTGAAGTTTTCCCCCATGAGTTCTTTGCAGCATGAGCAGCGTCTAATGCTAAATCAATATCCTCTACCGTTGATCTGGGGATGTCGCAAAATGCTTCTCCAGTAATTGGCGTGCCGTTAGTGAAGTAATTGCCTTTAACGGGCGGTGTCCATTCACCATTAATATAGTTTCCATAACGCTCTTTAAATGAAATAACCGAGCCTTCGGTTCCTGGTTGTGCGTAAATCATAGTATTCTCCTTTTTTTGTTTTAATGATGTTTCAATGACAGTATAAATGTATGATGTATAATATTCTTGACTCACAGTCCAAAACACTTGACTCACAGTCCAAAAACCACTTGACTCACAGTCCAAAAACAAGTTAAAAACAGACTTGTAATTTAATGATTATTAAACGTGAAAAAACATTTAGATATATCACCACTTGAGAGATATAAAAATAGAAAATTATTGGTTGAAAATAAGATTTCTTTTCTAGGTCCTGATAGTGAATTAAGCATCTACGATACCTATAGACAAGCAAATAGAGTTGCGCTGAGTGCTGATCAAGTGATGTATTGTGGCATGATTACAGGTAAAAAAATCATGCATAATCTAGATAATGCCCAATCGCAAATATTTTTACCTCATGAGTCTTATGTAATTAAACCTAAGGGCTGTGTTGAAATTGATTTTCCAGAGGCACGAGAAGACACACCTACAACCTGCTTAACAGTAGAAATATCTAAAGATAGAATTGATAAAATTTCTGAAAAAATGCAAGATCTTCTTCCTGCTAACCAGGTTGGTAATCATTGGGAATATCAGTCTGAAAATATTCACCTACATCATACAGCTGATACGCAAAAGCTGCTTAATAGACTGGTTTGTTTATTTACAAACAATCATCCAGATAAGGAGGTTTTGGTAGGTTTTGGCATTTCAGAGTTAGTTACTCGACTGTTAAGGCAACAAAGTAGAGACTTGTTGTTGAATTATGCACATCATGTGCCAGATTCTGACAGTATTACCACTGCGATAAATTATCTTAAAAGCAATATCACCCAACCTTTTGATATTAATCAGTTAACACAAAAGGCTTGTATGAGTCGAAGTGCCTTATACACAGCATTCAAGCATCATTTAGGCTGTACACCAGGTGATTTTTATTGGCAACTTCGGCTTGAAATGGCAGCAGATATGCTTCAAAAAGGCCAGACAATTACAACAGTTTGTTACAGTATTGGATTTAGTGATCCCAGTCACTTTAGTCGAAGGTTCGGTCAATTTTATGGCTGCACGCCCAGTCAATATCAGAAAGCTAAACAAACTCCAAATTAGCATAACTNGCAATGAGCCATTTGGTGCCAGCTGTTTTAAACTTTATTTGAATTCTAGCACTATCACCTTCACCTTCAAAATTAAGCACAGTTCCAAAGCCAAACTTCCCGTGTTTTACTGTTCTTCCTACTGAAATCTGACCATTTGATTCGGGCTGTATGTCTTGATTAAAGATATCATCTTCTTTGTAGTTTTGTATGGTTGAGCCAAATTTTTGTTTGACTGAATTGATATATTCAGTCGGAATTTCATCTAAAAATCGGGAAGGGTAAGCGTATAAAGATTGCCCATGTAAAAAGCGTTTAATTGCAAAAGATAGACTGAGTTTTTTCATTGCACGGGTCATGCCTACGTAGCACAACCTTCTTTCTTCATCCATTAAATGCGGCTCGTCTTTAGATTGCCTTGAAGGGAATAAATCCTCTTCCATGCCGGTTAAAAACACATTGGGAAATTCCAAACCTTTGGCNGANTGNATNGTCATNAGTTGTACGTTTTGATTAATAGGTGCGTTAGTATCACCACTAGAATCAAGCGAGGCTAATGAGATAAATCCTGTTACCTCATTCATATCACTATTATCATCATGAACGTATTGTTTGGCAGCTGCAATCAACTCTTCGAGGTTTGCTTTTTTGCTACCAGCTTTGTCAGTTTTGTCATTTGAATAATGTTCAATAAGACCAGAGGCTTTAATTAAATAAGCAACTTTTTCACTGAGATCCAAGTGTTTAGCTTCATCTTGCATCTGCTCAATTAACTGAGTAAAGCCTATTAATGCATTCGATGCTCGCGTTGGCAATGAAGGTGACATTTCTATAGCTGCCTGGAAGAGAGTGGTGTTATTATTACGCGCAAATTCTCTTACTTTTTCAATGGTGGCATTACCAATACCACGAGTCGGGAAGTTGACCACGCGCTCAAAAGCGACATTATCAGCCGAGCTTTCCATCAGGCGTAAGTAACACAGCGCATCTTTAATTTCAGCACGTTCAAAAAAGCGAAGACCGCCATAAATCACATAAGGAATATTGTATTTAATTAACCGTTCTTCAAAGCCTCTAGACTGCGCATTTGAGCGATACAAAATAGCACATTCGTTGGCTGATGCACCATCGTTAATGTGTTTTTGAATGGTGCTGACAACATAGTCTGCTTCATCGGTTTCTGTACGTGCTTCATAAACATCAATTAAATCACCATTGCCAGAGTCGGTCCACAACGACTTTCCTAGGCGATTAGAATTATTAGCAATGAGTGCGTTAGACGCACCTAGAATATTACCCGTAGAGCGGTAGTTTTGCTCAAGTCGGATGGTTTGAATAGGGTGAAAATCAGATTCTAATTTTTGAATATTTTCAATCTTTGCCCCGCGCCAGCCATAGATTGATTGATCATCATCACCCACACAAAATATTTGATTTTTGCCTGATGAGAGTAGTTTGATCCATTTATACTGAATGGTGTTAGTGTCTTGAAACTCATCAACCAAGATGTGCTCAAAGCGATTTTGATAGTGTGCAAGCAACTCAGCATTATTTTTTAGTAATTCATAACTACGTACTAAAAGTTCGGACAAAATCAATCAGCTCATTGGTTTTACAGTGTGCCTCATACAGTTCAAATACTTTGACACTTTGCTTGATAAAGTAGTTATATCCAGCGTCAATATCAGCCGGATGAATACCTTCATCTTTTTGCTGGTTGATAAACCACTGAATCTTTCTAACCGGATATTTTGATTCATCGATTTGATTTTCTTTCATCAGGCGCTTAACAATACGAAATTGATCTTGCTGATCAAGAATTTGAAATTGTGTGCTTAAGTTAGCTTCAATTGGATGGGCGCGTAATAATCGATGTGCCAGTCCATGAAAAGTACCCACCCACATGCTTCTAATTGGCCGTCTTAATAAAAATTCAAGACGTTCACGCATTTCTTTGGCAGCTTTATTGGTAAAGGTTACTGCCAGAATAGCATCAATATGCGTGTTTTTCTGTGTAACTAAATAAGCAATTCGGTGTGTTAAAACTCGAGTTTTACCACTGCCCGCACCTGCGAGTATTAAAGCATTTTGCGCATCACCTAAAGTAACTGATTGATTTTGTTTGTCATTAAGTCCGTCGGTAATTTCAGATAAATTCATGATTTTTTCTTGCTTGATAGTGATAAATGGTTATAATATTACCTTTCTCTGATATCAAGTAATTTTAAGCCTGATTGAAGAGTATGAAATTATAAACAAAATTTAAGGAGTATCAGTAATGACTTACTACGAAGGTGTTAAAAAAAATGGAAGAAATGGGCGTAAACGATAACTATATCCAAGGTTGGGTAGCTGGTTTCTTACACAATCCAGAGCTTGAAGAGCAAAGAATTACTGACGAGTGGGAGTCTGGCTTTGAAGACGGTAAAGAGCATACAGATGCAAACTTTGCTAATTTCTGCTAATTTCTGATAATTACATTTATTAAGAATGATCTAAAAAGCCCCGTTTACGGGGCTTTTTAATGCGCTAATCATTATGCAAAGCAACTGGCAGCACAATACAAGAAGCACTTTAAAAGGGGCGAGTAGTTGTAATGATTTTTTTCAAAGTGATCAGTTTAAAGATCAGCACTTTCCAATCAAAATCCCTTTAGAATTTGCCAATCTGATTGATAAGAATAATCCAGACGATCCTTTATTAAAACAAGTTATTCCCTTTGGCAATATACAAAACCAAGCAGAGTTTAGTTTGTCCCCATTGGGCGATGAAGACAATGCACCAGTCGCCGGTTTAATTCATAAATATCCTAATCGAGTTTTATTGATTACATCACGTGTGTGCGCGATTCACTGTCAGTATTGTTTTCGACAAAATTTTGATTATTCTGACCATGATGCAATGAGTAACTGGATAGCGATTGAAGACTATATTCGCTCTCATCAATCAATCAATGAAGTCATACTCAGTGGTGGCGATCCTCTGAGTTTGAGCGATGAAAAACTAGCTAAATTAATCAGAAATATTGAAAATATTGAACATATAAAGATATTACGAATTCATTCTCGCTCTATGGTGGTTACCCCAAGTAGAATAACGGATAATTTGGTCAAATTACTCACTAAAACCTCGTTAAAAGTAGTTTTAGTGACACACATTAACCATGCAAATGAAGTGTCAGAAGTGTTTATCCAAAATATTGGAAATTTTACTAATATCACGCTACTCAACCAATCTGTGTTGTTAAAAGGAGTTAATGATGATTTGAGCACCCTAGAGCGCCTGAGTTTGAAGTTGTTTGATATTGGTATCTTGCCGTATTACTTACACATGCTGGACAAGGTGAAAGGGGCAGAGCACTTTTTAATCAGTGATGAACGCGCCATTCAATTACATCAAGACTTGAAGAACAGCCTAAGTGGTTATTTGGTGCCTAAGTTGGTGCGTGATGAAAATCTAAAATCTAAGACTTGGATTTAAAGAATGGATTTTTCTAAAGTTTCGATATCGATTTCACCCATACGAAAATCAACTAAGTTACCTTCTGGGTCATAGATGTAAGTGGTTGGCATGCCAAACACATCGCCAAAGTTAGTAAATTGTGAGCCATTTTTATCATCAAATAGGATGATTGGGTAATTAACCATAAAGGTATCGGTAAATTCTAGAATGGTTTTTTTATCGGCTTGCTCGTAATCCAGTCCTAGTATTTCAACTCTGTCAGAATTTTGTTCATAGAACTCTACGAAAGCAGGAATCTCTTTTAGACAAGGTGGGCACCAAGTAGCCCAAAAGTTGATTACTAAGTATTTGCCTTTGGTTGACTCGTCAGTATGCATATTTCCCTCAATATCGACGAGTGAGAAATTTGGCACTTTGATGGCTTTTTCGTTTTCCCAAAGTGTGCTGGCTTTTGCTACAATTTCATCGATAGTAATTGCTTGTGTCGTTGTTAATGGTAAAAAAAGTGAGAGTATAATGAGAATTTTTTTCATAACCAGTTCTTAATAATGAGTGTAAAAATTTACCATAATCCAAGATGTACAAAATCTAGACTAACCCTAGCTATTTTAGAAGAAAAAGGCCTAGACTTCGAAGTAATTAAATATCTTGAAGATACACCCTAGTGTGGCAGAATTAAAGGCCTTGCTTGATGAGCTAGGCATGGATCCACGTTCTTGATGCGTACATTTGAAGCGCCTTATAAAGAAAACAATTTAGATGATGAATCACTCAGTGAAGATCAGCTTATTCAGGCAATGGTTGATAATCCAATTTTGATTGAGCGCCCAATTGTCAAGACTGATAAAGGCATTGCTATTGGACGACCACCTGAAAACATTTTAGCGATTTTGTAAACGACTATTCATCAACCAGTAAAGTCGACAGATAACCTTCACGAGCTTCGATATTGGAATAATAAACATCATCTATTCCTTCAGATACCGAGTCTTTAACTTCATCAACCACTAAGATTGACTCGCTCCAAGCACTGAGATTACTAAATTCATTGATTGATAATGCATTATCGGTAAATTCATTAATCCAAGCAAGGCGCATAAAGATAGGCGCGAAGGCTGCATCAATCATGGCGAAATTAGCACCATTAAAGAAAGTATCTGTACCTTTAACCACCTCAACTTTAGCTAACTTTACAAACAGTGATTCTTTGGCCTTAGTGTAAGTTTCTTCATCACCCGTCACTAGGTTAAATAGGTCATCAAACATACCGGATGAGAACTGAATCCAAGCACGATTTTTAGCTTTTTGTATCGCATCACTTGGGTGTAAATCATTTTCACTAATGTCATTAGCGAATTCACTAATGACACTTGATTCAAAAATCACTTCATTATCAGCTTTTAATAATGGTACCTGGCCTGTTGGTGAAATGGCTTTAAACCAATCAGGCGGATCCATCGGATTGATAAAAGTGATGTCATAATCAATCTTTTGTTTCTTTAAGATGATGATAGCGCGCTGTACAAACGGGCAAAGTTTAAAGCTAATGAGTTCTAATTTCATGGTTACTCCCTATGGTATGGATGGTTNNTTAATAATGAATGNGCGCGGTAAATTTGCTCAACAGCTAATAAGCGCGCCATAGAATGTGGCAAGGTTAAGTTTGACAAGCCCCACAGCTGATTAGCATGTTGCTTGCAGTCGGCAGATAACCCATCTGCACCACCAATAAGTAAGGCTACGTTACTGCCATTTTGTTGCCAATTTTCCATGCTTTTTGCGATATCTTTGGTGGTGTGTTGTTTGCCTTTTTCATCAAGGGCAATAACCAGGTTTGTCCCTTGCGTGGCCTTTATTAGCAGCTCACCCTCTAAGGCTTTGATTTGCTCGATATTTTTACCTTTGCGCTTTTGCGCTTCAAGCGCAATTAATTCAAAGTTAAGCGAGGCAGGTAATTGCTTTTGATAATGATTGATGCCCGTTTGTATCCAATCGGGCATTTTTTTGCCAATCACAATCAGCTTGATTTTCATCTAAATTAGTCGTCAGAACGCTCAGAACCAGACCAAAGTCTTTCTAGCTTGTAGAACTCTCGAGTTTTTTCTGTCATCACGTGTACAACCACTTCCGCTAAATCAACCAGTACCCAATGACCGGTTTCTGTACCTTCGATGCCGACAACTTTCATGCCTAAGCGCTTGGCTTCAATCTTAAGATTGTTGGCAATACCGCGTACATGTTGTATGGATCGTCCTGTGGCGACAACGATGGCTTCGATATCAGCACTTTGTTCTAATACTTTTAAGGTGATAATATCTTCGCCTTTGAGTTCTTCAATGGTGTCAGTAACGACTTTGAGTTGTTCTTTTAATTTCATAAGTGTTGTAGGTAGTGAATAATGGATTCTGGCAATAGGCCAGATAAACTTTGTTGCGCGCCTATTTTACCACTCAAGGCGGTATTGAAAAGAATACAGTGAATGTCGCTAGAAGAAATATCAAGCAGTTCAGTATTGGNAAAATACANNAAACCTGANGTTTGATCNTGCAGTTCAGCNACAGNCTGGGTAAGTGTAAATGAATAAGACGCGTTAGGTACTTGGTAATCAGGTCGTGCAATCACTACAAGGTGC
>AJXC01000832.1_pt1 | contig 10566 bp, 16 predicted proteins | sample 404948 | NCBI WGS metagenome assembly AJXC01 (sample SAMN02954314, study PRJNA77837) | marine metagenome | biome: aquatic; feature: Guaymas Basin Hydrothermal Plumes; material: sea water; isolation source: Guaymas Basin Hydrothermal Plumes and Background water depths 1600, 1775... ... | reverse complement strand
TGGTTTTTTGTGGAGCACTACCACAAGAAGAGGGAGGTCCTTTAGGAAGTGAAGTTGTTACTGCATGGGAAATTGATCCACCCAAAGATTTGAATCAGTATCTATATCGATGTGATGATCATTTCCATGTTGATATTCTAAAAGATATGCTAAAAGATGACAATTTAATTGGATTTTTAGCAATAGATGCAAAAGACGCAGGATGGGGGTTACTTCATGGAGATAAAATTGAAGTTTTATCTCAAACAGGTTCAGGAGTTGCAGGAAAACATAGACAAGGTGGGCAATCTGCAAAAAGATTNCAAAAATTAAGGGAGATGGAATTAAGTTATTTTTACAACAGAGTTGCTCAAACTACCAGAGAATATTTTATTGATATTTACCCTGTAAAAGGACTAATAATATCAGGTCCAGGCCCAACCAAAGAAGATTTCATTAATGGAAATTATTTGGAATATAGATTACAAAATAATATTATCAATACAATTGATGCAGGTTATTCTGGTGCAGAAGGTATCCGAGAAGCATTTGCAAAATCAGCCGATATCTTAGGAAGTTTTAGATTAGTTGAAGAGAAAAAAATGATTGAAGATTTGTTTAGAGAAATTAATACAAATACAGGGAAGGGATCATACGGGTTACAAGAAGTAATAGAATTTTTAAAAAATAATGTTGTTAAAACGTTACTCATTACAGATAATACAAATTTACACAGAGTAGAAGCTGCATGTAGACGCTGTAAGCACATTCAAGAAGATATTGTAGAAAGGCCACTTGTAATTCCAAAAAAAACAGAATACAAAAACAATCCTTGTCCAGAATGTAAAGCCATGGATACTGAAGTTAATGAACAAGATATTGTAGATTATTTACAAATTATTGCTGCAAAAACAGGATCACAGTTAGAAGTTATTTCTGGCAGTGCAGAACACGGAAACATGCTTTCAAGTCTGGGAAAAGTGGGTGCAATTTTGAGATATAATCCAGGTCACACTAAATAAGAGCAGATCTAATTTTTACTGCTAATTCAGATAGCATATCATCACTAGGAATTTGACGTTTTGTCCATACTGTTCCTTTATTATTATATCTAGGAATAATGTGAATGTGTACGTGAGGAATAATTTGTTTGGCTGCTTTACCATTATTTTGTGCTAAACTAAAGGCATCAGCACCTGCACCTATCAATACAGCTTTTGCTATTTTTGGAACTAAAGAAAAGATTTTGCCAACATCCTTAGAATCCATATCAGTAATTCTTTCATGATGTTTTTTTGGAATTACCAAAGTATGTCCATCATCGATGGGATATTTATCTAAAATTGCAATATGTTCCTCATCTTCATACACAAGATGTCCATCACGTGCTCCATCTAAAATATCACAAAAAATACAAACCATATCCAACGATATTATTCAATTTTATTTATTGTTTGTATTGAATGGTTAATTTCAAAAATTCTATATATCTGAATTAACTAGTATAATTATGAAATATTGTGATGATTGCTTGACTCCTATTAATAGAAATTCATCAGAAGAGTATTGTGCTAGTTGTAAAAAAGATAGAGCCCTTAAACAAGCCTCTTCGGCTTAGGACTGATTTTCTAGTCAAATCATCAACGGTGTGTTTATATTGAATTTTTATGGTATTGACGAAAAATGTTGACAACAATATTAGTTGGCTTAAGTGGAAGTGGCAAATCAACTCATGCTAAGACCTTGAATCAGATGATTTGCTCCACAGACAAATATGTAGAAGAGCAAGCAAACACACTTGGAATAAATTATGATAACTCATTCAAGATGTCGCAATCAACTGACATCTTTAAGAGATTTACAAATTACTTTTACAAAGAAATAGAGTATTGTATAAAAAATGACACTAATTTTGTGATTGACAGAACTAACCTAGGCTCTAAAATAAGATTCAATCTCATATTGAAACTCAGAAAAATGGCAAGAAAATATGGAAAAACAATCACCATCAAATGTGTCTACTTTGTTATTCCAGAGAAGGTTATTTGGCAAAGATTAGAACACAGAAAAAATATAGAAAACAAATCAATTTCTTTAATGCTTATCAAGGAACAAATTGAAAAATATGAACTACCTACAACTGAGGAAGGATTTGATTACTTGATCAAAAAAACTATGAAAATTATTGCATAATTAATTTATTAATTGATAAATTCTTTATTCACGTTATACATTTCATCATCAAATTTATCCCTAAGTACTACCAATCTTCTCAAAGCCTCAAAGTTTGCTATAACTGCTATAATTATCAACATTATTGGAATTTGATTAGTTATAGCACCAATCATTATGAGTAGTAACCTTACATCTCTACCCATCCTAAACTTTGATCTTTTTGTCATATCTCCATTTTTAAAAATTGAATCATATTTGTCACTAGTGTAACTATTAAGGAAGCTTCCAATTAGTGCAAAAAATCCAATTATCCATATCGTGGTATCTCCTGTCATACTCCAGTAACCATAAGATAATCCCAAAATAATGGCAGCGTCCACATATCGGTCTAAAACTGAATCAAGCCAACCACCATACTTTGACTGTCTTAGTTTAAGACGGGCTACTTCTCCATCACATCCATCCACTATAGAATGAATATGAATTAGCATTCCTCCCAAAATTAGATAAAAATATTCTCCNTTAAAGAAAAAAGACGCACCAACTAAACCAATAATTGTACTCAGGATTGAAATCTGGTTTGGCGTAATTCCTGTTTTTAANAATACCTTTGAGAGTCTCAGTGATATTGGCCTGTTGAGTATCCTGGCTACTGGTCCATCGGTATCTTTTTTAGAGTTTGTTACAAATGAGCAGTTCAGCATTTTTTCTATCTGTTTTATCGTCAACATCAATCCAGAAATTATCTCCAAGTAGCATATATCTCATTTTTGTGTCGTTGTGCTAGAATTTTTATTCCACCAGAAAGACCATCATCTCCTTTGGAGATGCTTTGTTCTAATACATCAAAGAGTACAGGATTGCATATGAATATCCCAGTATCTATACCATCATAATTACTCAGATCTTTCCCAATTAATTCAATTTCATGATCTACCGTCTTAACCTTTGTAGCGTCATCCATGTTTAGATGTTTTCCTGGATTTTTATCAACACATAGAATACATTCATCTTTTTCAATCTTTGTTTTTAATAATTCATTTTAATATTCTGTGGTCATAATTGTGGTCAGCCATTAATAGTACAAATGATTCTTTAAAATGATCTTTAGCCTTTAGAACTGAAATAGCATTGCCTTGAGTCCATTGGTCATTTTGAACGTACTGTATCTTTACACCATATTTTTTTCCATCAGAGAGATGTTCTCTGATCTTCTCACCATGATACCCTGTTACAATACAAAATTCTTTAATTCCCGATTTTTTTGCAGTAAGGATTACTCGCTCTATAAGACCCAAACCAAGAAGTGTCACCAATGGCTTTGTATCTCCAATAGGCCTTAGTCTTGTCCCTTGTCCTGCTGCAATAATTAACGCTTTCATTTTTATCATTATTTTTTTATTTCAGACATTATCTGATCTAAAGTCACTTGATTTGATGCACCAACAAACGATAGTCTAGTTATGGTTTTAAAATCTGAATCTAATGGTTGTGAATCTGCATCTACAATTAAACCCCCCGATTCTTTGATTAGCAGATACCCTGCTGCCATATCTTGAACTCTGATTTTGTCTCGTAAATCAATTAAGACATCCATCGAACCTCTGGAAAGATATGCCATCTCAAGTGCATTTGCTCCAAAATGTCTTGTAGGGCCATGATTTTCAAATATTGTTTGTAGTTTTTTCAAAAGTTCTGGAGATGCACCTGATGTATTCACTCCAACAATTTTGTATGCTTTATCTTTATTTTGTACATGAATTTGAGTCTCATTCAAAAATGCACCTTTTCCTTTTGATGCCCAATACTGTTCCCCATTTGATAGATTGGTAACTACTGCATCGGTGATAGAACTTAGCTTGTCACCCGTAGCAAATGCCAAGGAGCAGCAAAAGAATGGAATGCCGTTAATTGCATTAGCTGTTCCATCAATTGCATCCATAATGATATACCCTTTTGGATTATCATTAATTTCTACACGTCCACATTCTTCACCTAAAACAATACAATTGAAATTAATTTGCTTTAGATAATCTAAAACTATTTTTTCCGATACAATGTCAATGTTTTGTGAAATATCTCCACCAGCACCTCTGCCAAAGTCACCTGTAGTATACTCTGTTTCATCTAGATTTTTTATATTATCATAAACTTGTTTTGAGATATTACGTAAGACTTCAATTACTTCCATAACTGAAATGAATTATTTCGTAATTTAAATGGAAAAAATTCCAGAAAAGCTATTTTCTAAAACAGTCATAATCACAGTCAAACATTCCTACTTGTCTCATACATTAATTGTGATATGGGTGAGAACATTTCGGACAAGTAACCATGAACATATGTAAACATTAGTTTTCCCCCTCATTCATTCTAGTTAAAATTAATATTAAAATTGGATTTAAGATAGACACAATATTTTGTATACAATGTTTAAAAGGGGTAAATCTTAGAGTTTGAACGTTCATGGGCCGAAAAGAGAGACGAGAGCGTGAAATTAAACGTGAAAGTTATGCNACAAAACACTCAGCTGAGAAAAGAAAGAATACTCTAATCGCAATAGGAGTGTTGGCCGTAATTGCAGTTATTGTAGGGTATGCAGGTTATTTGTTTTTTGACAATGACTGTAGAAGCACCAGGGGGTCCAGAAAATGCTGGAGCATTAGGAAGTGAACACTCACATGCAGGAATTCTAGTAAAAATATTTGGAGATGAATTTGATTTCTCAGCACCAGCTTATCAGATAAAATCACCATGGATACATTTTGAATCTAGAGACGGTTCAACTGTGCATAAACATGCCACAGGTGTAGAATTAGAATATCTCTTTAATTCATTATCAATAGGGATAGATGATCAATGCTATGTTTTCCCAGATGGAAAATCATTTTGTACAAATGAAGAATACTCTTTAAAATATTTCATTAATGGCGAATCAGTGTTAGATATTAGAGATTATGAAATTGCTGACGATGATAAAATTCTGATTACATTTGGCGGAGAAACAGATGAACAAATTCAAGAATACTTAAAACAATTAGACAATCAAGAACTCATTGAATAAAATTTTAAGATTAGTTTTTTGTCGTGAATTGAGCCATTCTATCAAAGAACATGTAATATCCACATTTAGTACAACGTAAAACGGTTAATTCCGTAGTTAGAAATTCTTTGTTTTCAAACCTTCCACTTAGTTTTACATTTTCTCCCACAATCATTGCTTTATTGCTTTTACAAACAGGGCATTCTAGTGCTTTTTGTTCCATTTTTGATTTTTCACTCATACAAATTTTATTTAATAATTAGAATTTAAACTCAATGAATATTTTATTAAATAAAAATAGATTATGCAGGTACAGATAATTTTTGTAAATAATCATAATGAATTCTTAGAAAATCCATTATTTTTCTATCTTCTTTTTTATTTATTGGTACCCCATTTGCAAGTATACTAAGATATTTCAAATTAGATTCTAATTGATGTAAAGATGTTTTAATTCCATCTTCATGTTTTAGGCTTAAAAATTCAAGTAATATATCTTCAATATGTAAAATATCATCTTCCAAATGGATTATGTCCTGACGGGTAGTATCTTCATACATTAATTTTTTTATGAAGATATTGAAAATAACCTTAATTGTGAACTTTCTTAATTTTTATTAAATTTTTAAGAAAATTATGAACAAATTTTAATTATAATGTAGAAATAATTTTTATTCTGGATGTAATATAATATTCTGAGAACCTCAGGTAGATAATTAAAATTGAAATGAATGTCACTCCGTAGTAATTTCAATAAGAATTATCTATCTTATGACGATTTTAATTTTATAATAATAAGATATTTAATTTAAAAAAACAGTCAATTTTGATAACTTAAAAAAAAATAGTTTATGTCAAATTGAAATTACTTTTTTATCAAAGAAATTAGTTTATCTAAATTTTTCTCTTTACTACTTATTGAAACATAAAATGTAACTTCCTTTTTATGAAAAACCACAATATTGATTTTTGAATGTTTGAAAATTATATGATCTAGTTTCCCAATTGTACTGTTATTTGCTTTTCGTAACGAAATTAATGTGGAAACTATAAAAAATTCATTTTTTTATTTCTTCGGATTTTAACAATGGTTTTAGATCTGGTTGAATTACACCAGTTAACGTTTTACCATATGTGTTAATCACACCAGCATATCTAATATGGCCAGATATTTTTAGAATATTTTGACATTGTATCTTATATTTTTTTATTGCATCTCTCCATTTGTCTGCAGGAGTTTTATCCATACCAAAAAAGTATTTTAGAATCTAATAAGGATTATTCTTATTTTAAAATTGGAGAAAAAACTCTTTTTATGGATTGTGTTTACCATTAGGCTTATTTTCTAATTTTTTTCTTAATTCTAAATTTTCTTTAATTAATTTCTCATTTTCAATTTTTAATGTCTGAACAGAGTTTCTGCTAGTGAATAATGGATGTCCTGGTGGGATTATTGGAGATTCTTTAGATAATAATCCTGAAGCATAATCTTGATACATTTTTTGAAATCCTTGGAGTTTTTGATTAACTGTTTCATTATGTTGGATTAATTGTGGTTTTAATTGATTTTGAGGTATTGACGATAATGGGTGATTTAACCCTGGAGGCAATCTTGGAAATTGAAATGCCATGTGTGGTATGTTTGGATTTAAACCATAAAGGTCTTGAAGATGTCTCATTACCATATTATCCATGATATTTGTCTTAATTTGCTATATTTGTGGCTTACTTTAGGTGTCAAATATACAATTAGTTTAATCTTTATCAGTATAGCTTAATTTGATCTGATCGCTGATCCTTATAGATTACTTATTTTAATTGAAAATAGGTATGAATGGATTAACAAAATCTTGTCTAAGATGTAAAAAAGACATCAAAGGTGAAGAATTACATAAAATTGTAATGTATGTAGTTCAAGAAAAATTTACAGAACATCACTATGAACACATTGAATGTCCTGAAAAATTTACAATATAATTAGAGCACATTAAAAATAAAGTTATTATTTGAATTCAAATACTTTGTAAATTTGCCCCGTTAATCTTGAGTGATACTTCCATTCATCCTTATTCCAAATCATTTCATGAAAGCGTTCTTGAGAAGATGGATGAATTCGTTCATGGACATCATTTCCAATTAAAATTTGATTAGGTTTTGCCATGTTTTGGATTTTTGCAGCTATATTCATTGCAGGTCCCATTAAATCCACATGAGAATTTTCTTTATCAGAGCCATATCTAATGACAATGTTCTGACCAAAATCAACTCCAATTTTTACCTGTAAATCAGGGTAATCATATTGATCCAGTATGGGATTAATTCCTTTTTGGATTACAGTGATCATAGATTTTGCACAATTAACTGCATTATCTGCTGTAAGTAATGAATTGTTTTCTGCAACGAAATATCCAATTACGGCATCACCAACAAATTTTAACACATAACCATTATGTTGTCTAATTACCGCTGCCATCTCCTGTGCAAAAGAACTCATAATGATTGCAATTTTTTCTGAAGGCATTTCTAATGCCATTGTTGTAGAACCAACTAAATCAACATACAAAACAACCATGTCTAATTTTGAGAACACATGTTTTCTAAGATATTGATCAGATTCATCTATTACTCCCAAATACTCATATCCTTTTTTTAAAGCACCCCAAACTCTTTTTTGGGTTTCCAGAATCATTGTTTCAGAATCTAATGTTTTTTCAACATTTCTACTAAGTAGCATATCTACTATTGGGGGATTTTTGGTCAGTAGTGGTTATATCGTTAATTTTTTCATTCATTTTTAATTCCTCATTCTAATGGAAAATCAATTTTACAGGTAGTGCATTTACCTCTATTTCCCTTATAGTTATAATCATAATACTCAACAATAATTTTATTACAATTATTGCATAAGATTTTTGTTTTTTCCATGCCTAGAAATAAAAATTAATCTATTTAGAGATTGTTAAGATTGCATATTTGTATCAAAATCGGAGAATTTTGAGGAATAAAATAATGAAGGTTTAAGGAGAGTAATTGGAGAGAATTTTTTATGAGATTAGGTTCAAGAACACCCAATGAATTTATTCAATTATTAAATAAAAAGAATGAAATAATTCAAAATGAATTTTTAACCAAAATATTAGAATTAACAAAAATGATTAACGTAAAGGTTATGATGGGCGATTCAACAATTACTGAACAAAAAACATTTGATCCAAAACAAGTCACAAATTATCTTGAAAGAATTAGTCAAAAATTGACTGAGTGGTCATTACAAGATGTATCCACCACTAACAATGAAGATCTTAGAAGAATTTTCACAAAATTTGAAATTAATGAGGGAAANTATTTGATTTCCGGACACATGTCATTACAATTTCATGTGTTATTATTTTACAAACCTCTCCAAAGAGTAATTGATTGTCAAAAAGAATTAGCAAACATTGTAGATGCAACAAAAAATAAAGAAACAGAATTATCAGATAACAGTGATCAATTTGTTTTAAATAAATTAAAAGAAATGGGTTACAAAGATTTTGATCATCAAAAACTATTTGAAGTATTTTATGAAAATGAAGAGTTTAGTAAAAAAGTATATGCTGAAATTGAAAAAGATTCAGGAGAAGAATTTAAAAAATTGACTGAAAAAAAGAATGAATTGTTTAAAGAATTGGATTCATTATTAATTGAAACATATCAAACAAGTTCTGTATTAATCGATGATACAAGATTAGTTGCAGGGGAAGAAGGTTGTTTATGTACATTAGATATAGAATTTATAAAAAATAATAATACGTGAAGGATTATTGATCCAAGAAAAATAGTCAAATACAGTTAAAGAAAATAATATTAAAAAATTAGATAATCTAGAAGAAATAATTAAGTTTTAACCAAAGTATCAAAAAGGAAAATTTACTTAAAGGAAAAATTTTGTCTCCTTTAATGTCTAATAAATTAAAAAANNAATTAATTTTTACTACAATTCCATAAAAATTAACGCGTAAAATAAAAAATAATCCCAGATATTCTAGCGATGAACTCAAATACGCCAAATTAATACCAACATCTTCAATGAATCCAACATATGATGAAATACTAAAAGCAAATTCAATGAGAGGAAATGAAATTAAAAAAACAACCTCTAATTCACTCTTCAACATTTAGTAGTATTACAGGGTCAGAAATCTATCTAAAAGCTGAATTTAGACAAAGAACNGGTTCATTCAAAATAAGAGGGGCATATTATAAAATAAAAACATTATCCGATGAAGAAAAAAACGTGGAGTTGTTGCCGCATCTGCAGGGAATCATGGTCAAGGAGTTGCTTTTGCATCTGCATTAGAAAAAATACCATGTACAATTGTAATGCCAAAAAATGCATCACCTGCAAAAGTTTCTGCAACTAGGGGGTATGGTGCAACAGTAATTCTTGAAGGAATAAACTATGATGAATCATCGTCTAAAGCTAAAGAANTNNCAAACCAAACAGGAGCTACAATCATACATGCATTTAATGATCCTCAAGTCATAGCTGCACAAGGAGTTATAGGTTTAGAAATATTAGAACAATTACCAGACGTTGATGAAGTGTATGTCCCAATCGGTGGTGGAGGTTTGGCANCTGGAATGTTAATTGCAATAAAAGAAAAAAATCCAAATATCAAAATTGTTGGAGTCCAGTCAAATTCATTTCCATCAATGTATGAATCAATTAAAAATAATTCATTAACAGAATGTGGGGGAGATAGAACAATTGCAGATGGTATTTCAGTTAAAATGCCTGGTGAAAAAACATTTTCAATAATTAATGAATTAATAGATGAAATCGTATTAGTTGACGATTCTGAAATAACAAAAGCAATGTTTTTGCTTATGGAACGAATGAAATTTGTGGTAGAACCTGCTGGAGCAGTGGGTTTGGCTTATTTAATTTCAAAAAAGCCATCACCAGGTAAAAAGGTAGTTGCAGTTTTAGCAGGAGGTAATGTTGACATGTATCTGTTAGGCCAAATAGTGGACAAAGGATTAGCAGCAATGGGAAGGTTACTAGTAATATCAATGGCATTACCAGATAGACCAGGAATTTTTAAAGAGATTGTAGATGAAATTGCCCTAACAAATGCAAATATTGTGGAAGTTGTTCACGATAGATTAAGTTCAAAAGTAAACGCAGGTTCAGTAACGGTTACACTTAGTCTTGAAACTCAGGGTAGAGAGCAATCAGAGAAATTGATTGAAAACTTAAGAGCAAAGAACATTAAATTTGAATTATTAACTTAATTATTTAAATTTCTTTTCTGGTCTAAAATTTTTGAAAGTACCTTGTTTTTTCAATTGATCAGATTCCTTCATAACAGAATCATGCTGATTAG
>AJXC01000738.1_pt1 | contig 10582 bp, 16 predicted proteins | sample 404948 | NCBI WGS metagenome assembly AJXC01 (sample SAMN02954314, study PRJNA77837) | marine metagenome | biome: aquatic; feature: Guaymas Basin Hydrothermal Plumes; material: sea water; isolation source: Guaymas Basin Hydrothermal Plumes and Background water depths 1600, 1775... ... | reverse complement strand
AAATCTTCAACAAATAATTCTGGTTCAGCAAATACACTTGGAACAATCATTCCAACCATAGCAACAACTGCAACTGTAATAATAAAAAATTTCATATGAATTATTCATACAACATTATAATATTTAGGAAGAGGGGTAATCAAGAGAATTATATCAGATTGTCAAAACCTACAGCATTACTTGTAGTATCATCTAATATAGAATTAGAAAAAATGGGAAAAGAAATCAAATCTAAACTTGTTGATGTTATTGAAAATTCAAAATAATCTAGAAGTTGTAATGAATTGTATAAGGAATTAGTTTTTTTTAGAAATATTCTAATTTTTAAAAATCTCACTTGTTAGAGTGTTAATGTAATCTATTGATTGTAATGCGTGTATTGTAATAATTCATATACGAAAAACAAATAGACAGTACATGGATAAGCATAAACCATCAGATGAAATGATTAATGATTTAGATAATTTATTATCAAAATTAAATGCCATGGAAATTGTTGCATCTGATGATCATCAAAAAAATTCAATTAAAATCATGAGAGCATTAGTAGAAGGACAAATGCATTCAATTAATGAATTTCAACATTTGAAAAAAGCAATAGATTTGTTGACTTTACAGTTATTTGATGTACAAAATAAAGTTAGGAATTGAGTCTAGTGTCACTTAACCCACAACTAGTACAACGATAAATACTAGACTTTTCAAGAGTTTTTTCTAAATTCATTTTAGAACCACAACATAGACAAGAAATCTTTTGAGAATCTAAATTTTTATCATCTGAAACTCGTACCACATAATCAGTAGTAGGTTTAGGAATATCATCAGAATTACAATGAGGTTTGTATTGTGATATTATCTTACGAATTACATTAATTCTTTTTTCATCAGTAGATTCAAACATTGGTAAAATTGCAAGATACAAAGATGGTTCAGAACCAGATTGTTGAATCCAACATTTGAACTGTTTATGAGCAGTAAAAAATGATTTATCATCAGTTTTTTGACAATCACCGACATAAACTATATCAAATTTATCCTTGTTTCTAGATAAAATNAAATAAACTAATTTTTCCATTGGCGGACCCCATTCAAGAAGAGGAATAGGTCCAAGAAATTCATATTGTAAAATTTTGAATGCTCAATGAATGTATTTCAGAGTACTTTCTTTCTTTTTATCGGAAAATAGAGACTAAGGAGAAGATCTATTAATTAAATTTAGACTTGAAAAGATTAAATTCAAGGGTTATCGATTTCACATAAATGAAAGATCCTAAAAATTTGAGGAAGGTAGGATATTCCATGATCCTAGTTTCAGCTAGTTTAGTGGCAGTCTTAGTAATAGGTATAGCAATAGGCGAGGATGTTTTATTTGCAGATAATATATCTAGAAACAACACAGCCCATTTCAATGAATGTAAAGCAAATGATTTCAAAACAGAAGGTTGTGAAATATACTGGGATAGAATTAACAATGAAATCTCAGGAATTTATGTAGATTTAGAAAACTAAGTCACAGTAAAGAAAAAATCTAAAAACTATTTTTGATTTTATTGGCATGATTTTGATATATTTGTGCCTGACTAGCATTATCCAATTCATTTAGATAAATATCTGCAAGTTGTTGAAATGAGTAAAAATCATTAGGTGAAAGTTGAGATATTTTTTTCAAGCATTCAATTTTATTTTCAGTATCAGATATTTCAACATAACAAGTGTATAATTCAGTAAGAATTTTACAATTATCAGGNTTTTTTTCAAATTGTTTTTTTAATTTTAAAATTTTATTTTCAGTTTTATTAATAGATTCAAAACTAGGAGTACTTTGTTTTAATTCAATACTTTTTTAATTTTTATCTAACAATCCCATGTAAGAAGAGAGATGATACTAGAAATTAAGAATATTGATTTCATAAATTAAAAATCTAATATCCATGTGTAAAGTCAGATATCATATTCTTATCTTTAGTTAGTTTATTCATAGCATAAAATGCCCCACCTACTATTCCAGCTTGATAAAAAGTATACAAAAATACTCCAGATGATGTTGGATCAGACTTTGTGAAACTTAAAACAAGAATAGTGACAAAAACAAAAGTACCAACAGAAGATACAAGTCTATTTAAGAATCCATTATCTAATCCTACAATTCTTTTTGTAGCTGCTGCCATTAATGCAATACTACTAATTATAAGAAAAGTGGCACCACCATTTGCCATAACAAAAACATGTAGATATGTCAATAATCCATCTTCAAAAATAGATACCTCAGGCATTATACTTCCACCATTAATTGCAAAATTAACAGAACTGAACATTCCACCAATTACAAAAAAGAATAAGAATATTTTTACAATTGATCTTTTAATTGGACTGTGAATTTCAGAAGGGTTAACAGCACGTTGAGTAATTTTTATCCCATAAAGAAATCCTATAGACATGGCAGGGATAAACATCAAATTAATTAAAATTGGAGATTCTCGATTAATTGCATCAATTTGAGGATGAAAGATTAGGAATAGTGTAATTGCCAATAATGCAGATGAAACAAACAATATCAAACCAAGATATTTGTGATTAGTGGACTCAGAATTCCCATTCCAATTGTACATTTCAATAAATCATTAGAAAATGATTAAAAATACAATCAGAAAATGATTTGGTTAAAGTATCAATTCTGTTTACCCTTTTTAAGAGAAATTACTCAGAAAAGACATGGAAAAAGGGTACTTGGTCATAGGAATAGGCATAATTATATTCATTTTTGGCTTAATTTTTGATCTTCAAGGACAGTCCATAGTAGGTCCAGAATCATCTTTCATGTATGCCAATCCAGATTGGATCACCTATGGAATTGAAATAATGATTTTAGGAATAATAGTAATTGGAATAGGTATTACATTACAGATTTTAAAAAAATAACATAAATCAAAAACCTGCAGCGATAGGATCTGTAGGTTTCATGATTTCTCGGAGCAAAATGGTTGCAAAAGAACCTCTAGATAATGAAAATGCAACATTAGTTTTATCAGACGAATAGTCAGAACAATGGATTGCAGCCTGTCTAAACCCACCCTCACTACTAACTTCTTGCATTTCTTTTATGAAAAAATCTTTTGGAGAAATTTCTTCGTCATTTAAAATTTTAGAAATATGATAATCAAATCTTGTTTTTTTGTAATACGAATAACCAACAAAAGGTAATGCAAGGTATTGTTCAATGCCATCCTTGTATTTACCAATTATACTTTTAGTATCAAAACAAACATCACCAGATTTAGATTCAAATAAATTTTCACCATCTAAAAATGCAGAACTAAGAGATTGATTAAAAATGAAAGATTGGTAAGCTTGAATATAAAATCGTCTTAAAGATAAAGGAATAGCACGAATGGCGCGTATAGAATCATTATGTTCAATCATTTCTTTTAAAACAATTCTTTCAATATCCATTTGAGGAGGAACCTTATCAAAATATTGTTTATAATTTTCCTTGTCAGAAAGTTTTTTACGAATTTCTGTATTTTCTTCTGAATCATAATCAGAAGTAAAAGATAAAATTAAATCAACTGCTTTATCAAAATCCCTATGTAAAATTGCTTTTCCAATTAAATGAGTTACAGGTCTTTTTGAACCAAATCTTTGATAACCATAAAAATTCAAAATTCGATTATGTTCAGTAAATGAAGATAAATTTTCAGAACAATCAGAAATATTTATTTTAAAATTATTACCAATCATATCTTTTTTAGATAATGGTTTTTTTGTAAATCCAATTTTTGTAAGAGAATACTTTTCTGTAGAAAAATCATCAATAGGTTTGCCCTTATGAGGTGAACCAACAAATTGTTCAGTTACAGCAGATGCATCTTTTAATCCCAGAGATTTAAGACGGACTCCTGTTTTTCGAAATATGCCAGATAAAGCATGATTAGTATCAATTTTTTTCTTTTTTAATTTGTAAACAGCATACCCACTTTGATCAGTAATTGAATTGTGAGCACGTTTAGAGATTAATTCTGATACTTCAAAATCTTCAGGAGTTATTCTGATTTTCCCACCAATACCAGAAAAATCTGTGGTGTATAGAGAAATTCCAATTTGAGAATCAATATTAGGTATCAATCTATTGTCACTGTTACAAATTTACTTACAGAGACATCAGATAATTGAGTTCCAAGTAAAACTTTGTAAGTTCCAGAGACTGCATCATCAGTTGCAGATATTTTCAAATGAATAGGTTTTGGTGAATTTGATTCAAGCTGAAAAGTTTTTGGTGAATCATGAATTAATTCTAAATTCAAAAAGTCATGAGTTGAAGAAAGTACCAAAAAGGCATCCAAAGAACCATCAATTGACTGAGGAGATATCACAAAGTGGAATTGTTTTATTTCACCAGGACTCAAAGATAAAGAATCAGATTCCAGTTGAATTTCAACAGGTAATGGTACAGAGGTATCTACAACNCCAATTTTTATTTTCAACCCATTCAGTAAACCAAATTTTTTCACCATATATTGTAAAATCAAAGATTTGTGCAATTCCACAATCATCTAAAACTTGAAAACCAGAATCACAGTCACCCCAATTAGGATTTTTTGAAGGTACATGATATTCTACAAGAGATTGNGTTTTTGGATCCATAACAGAAATATTATTTGCAGTTTGTTCATTAAACACAAGTCGTCCTTGATCATCATTTTCAATCCAATATGGTCTAGAAATAGGGGATTGAATTACACCTGTTTGATTACCGTATGTCTTAAGCATAGGATCTGCAGTGACATACTGAATAAATTTTTCAGATAAAGGATCAAAACTAAAAAATGATGAAGAAGTAGTATCAGCTATCCAAAGAAGGCCATCATCAGAAAAGGTGATTCCATTTGGAGTAAGTAACTGTACAGGTAGGGCATAAGCATTAATGTAATCGACTAATGGTAAGAATTGTTCACCAGAATTAGATACAGCATCAAAATAATCATTTTGATTAAACTTAACTAAAAATCCACCTTGTTGAAATAACCAATTTGTATACCATATGTCATCATTTGCATCTAATGCAAAATCAGCAGTTACAGAATCATCAATTGCAGATGGGATACTAAGATAATTTACTTCAGCATCAGATAAACTAACATCTAAAATAGTTAATTTGTTTCCAGTAAAATCATTAATTATAATTTGAGATCCTTCGATTCTTAATTTTTGAGGTAAAGAATTATCATCAGATGGGTAAGATAACCGATCATATTTCTCATCAATAGTGGAAAATTTCCAAATGGAATCATATGTTTCATCAGTAAACCAAACTGACCCGTCAGGAGCATAATCAATTCCCCACATCATTGAACGACCACCAGGGGGCCATATTGGATTAGTATATTCAGTAAATGTTTCACTAGTAGGATCAAATTTTGCAAGATTACCAGTATTTGTTTCAGTAAACCAAACATTGCCATCATAATCAGATACAATAGCTAATGGGTTTGTACATTCTGTAGGAATAGTATATTCTTTAACAAAATCAGTAGATTGGGCATCAGTACCAGAACTACAAAACTGGGCCCTTTGATTATCAGGAAAATTATCAGCAGGGGTTCCAGTAACAGTAACATCAGGAGCATCTATTTCAGGATCCATGCCAGGAATTGCAATTGCAATAGTAGAAGAAAGTAAAATTGCACCAAAGAAAATAGTAACAAATACACCTTTTTTCTTCATAGAAGAAAAAATATTGATCCTTGTTATATCTTATTCCCAGTTAGTCATAGTAATTTTAAATCACCAGTAATTTTATCAATTAAATTTTCNGGTGCAGGTCCAATAGATATGCAAGTAGTTGTACCAGGAGCTAATTGAGTATGTCCAGCATCAGAAACTTCAGACCAAGGAAGATTCAGATCAATGGCATGCCTTTTTATTTCTTGTAATTCCTTAATTCCTGAAACTTTTACAACTACTTTTTCTTGACCCCCCCACCATTCAGACCACCATTCAGGGTGAGATTTTCTAACATGTTCAGCACCAAGAACACAAGCATGACCTACTTGGGCAGCTATCTTACCCTTACCCATACCAAGATCGGTTCTAACAACTATTACCTGTTTAATGTCTCCCACGATATTATCAAAAATAGGCACAATGAAAAACTTTGGAATTAAATAATTGACAAATAACCAAAATCTGTGTACTACGATGTAACAATTGCAGGAGGAAGTGTTGCAGGTTTATTATGTGCCAGGGAAATAGCTACAAAAGGATTTTCAGTATTAGTAATTGAAGAAGATTATGAAATAGGCACACCAGAACATTGTGGTGGACTAGTCAGTATTGCAGGTTTAGAAGAATTAGGAATAATACCATTTAGAAAAACTTTTGATCATATGATAGAATCTGCAGAAATTACATCTCCAAACGGAAATAGTTTTACAATTAATTCAAAAAAACAAAAAGTAGTAGAAATTAGCAGGAGAGAATTAGACAAACAAATTGCATTTCAAGCCCAAAAAAATGGAGCGGTGGTTAAAGTTAGAACAAGTTTTCAAGAAATTACAGATACTGGAATAAGAACTAATGAAGAAGAAATTGATTGTAAAATTTTTGTTGATGCTAGAGGGGTATCATCATTAATTCAGAAAGATCGAGCAGGCATATTATCATCAGCACAGTATGAGATTTATGCAGATTGGATAAAAAAAGGGAAAGTAGAAGTGATTTTTGATCAAGAGAAGTATCCAGGGTTTTTTGCATGGATAATTCCATCTAATGAAGGGAAAGGAAAAGTTGGCGTAGCAGGAAAAGGAATCAATGTAGCAGAAACATTAGATACAATTCTCAAAGAAAAAGGACAATTTTCAACGATTAGAAAAATATTTGCACCTATTTGGATTAAAGGACCAATTGAAAAATTTGTAGAAGGTAAAACAGTAATCATAGGAGATGCTGCAGGGCAAGCAAAACCAACTACAGCGGGAGGAATTTTTACGAGTGGTATGGGCGGAGTATATGCAGGGCAAGCCATATGCAAGTTTTTAAAAACAAATGAAATATCAGATCTTCAAAGTTATCAGAAAAGATGGACAGGGAGATTTGGAAAAGAGTTTGAAAAACAATTACTTGCTAGAAAAATATTAGAAAGACTAAACAATCAGACAATCAATAAATTATTTGAATCAATAACTCCAGAAATTACTAAAGAAATTTCAGAAAAAGATGATTTTGATTTCCATACAAGTTCGATCATAAAATTATTGGGAATGAAAGGTTCGATAAAAACAGCTCAAACGCTAATCAGTGGAGAGCTACAAAAAAATATTGGGTTAAAAGAGATACAAATTCTAAGGAAGGTATAAATGATGTTTACAGAAAATTTGATCATGTCATCTACCATATCATTACCAACATGTAGTTGCTGTCATAGACCAATTATGCCTAATGATAAATGTGTAAAATTCAATTGTCCTAATTGTGGAGTAGATCTTATTTGGAGATGTGAGAGTTGCAGAGAAGCAGCAAGAAACTATATTTGTTCTTCATGTAATTTTCAAGGACCTTAAATAAATGACTGATATAATATTGATTACAAAGATTCTTCCAACAGGGATGGAAGTAGATTTAGACAAATTAGCTGAATCTATCAAAACATCATTAAAAGAAGGAATCATTATGAAACGACATGCAAAAGAACCATTAGCTTTTGGATTAGAATTTGTAAAAGCTGAATTTGTATTAGAAGACAGAGAAGGACAGATGGATTCACTAGAAGATGCAGTAAGAGCTGTTGAGGGTGTCAGTGAATTTGAAGTACTTAGCATGAGCCGTAATTAAGTGGATAGGAAATAAGTGATTTTTTGGTCCGCAAAGAAGAACCTTTGCAAATGAGGATTGGAGAAGCAAAACAAAGAGACGTAGGCAAAAAACGTGCCAGAGTAGGTTCCGAAGCAATGGATTTTCTAAAAGCTGTATCTGGCGATGTTGTTGAAATAATGGGTTCAAGAACTAGTTGTGCAATTATTTGGCCAGCAGATGAAGATGAAAAATTTCCAGACATAATTAGAATTGATGGACAAACAAGGAAAAATGTAGGAGGAACACTAAATGACATTGTAAAGATTAGAAAAGTATCATCGAAAATTGCAAAAGCAGTTACATTAACACCAGTTAATGATTCAGTAACAGTAGATAAAGAATTTACAGATTTTGTAAAAAAATAGACTAAAAGGATTACCAGTCACACATGGAGATGAAATTTCGGTAATGATTTTAGGAAATTCCATGGATTTCAAAATTACAAAAACAACACCGAAGGGAGTGATCAAAATAGATAAGACAACAGAAATGAGTATTTCAAAAGAAACATCCATTGATAGAAAAATTAGAGTAACATATGAAGAGGTTGGAGGGTTAAAAGAAAAACTAAAGCAATGAGAGAAATTGTAGAGTTACCACTNAGACACCCAGAATTATTTGCAAGATTAGGAATTGAGCCACATAGTGGAATTTTACTTTATGGCCCACCAGGATGTGGGAAAACATTACTTGCAAAAGTTCTTGCAAGTGAATCAGAAGCTAACATGTTTGCCATTAATGGCCCAGAAATAATGAATAAATATTATGGTGAAACAGAATCTAAACTAAGAGACATCTTCAAAGAGGCAAAAGACAAATCCCCAAGCATAATTTTCATTGACGAAATTGATGCAATTGCACCAAAAAGAGAGGAAGCTTATGGCGATGTTGAGAAAAGAGTGGTAGCACAATTACTAGCATTAATGGATGGATTAACAGATAGAGGAAATGTCATTGTATTAGGTGCAACCAACAGACCAGAGAGTGTAGATCCAGCTCTTAGAAGACCGGGAAGATTTGATAGAGAATTTGAAATTACAGTACCAAACGAAGATGAAAGATTCGAGATTTTACAAATCCATACACGAGGAATGCCAATTAGTGAGGATGTAGATCTAAAACAATTATCATTAGAATTACATGGATACACAGGGGCAGACATAAAATCACTATGTAGGGAATCTGCTATGAAATCAATCAGAAGATATTTACCAGATATTGATCTTGAAACGGAAAAAATTTCATCGGAAATTTTACAGTCAATGCAAATTAAATTAATTGATTTTTACGATGCAATGCACGAAGTGGTTCCTACTGCAATGAGAGAATTTTATGTAGAAAGACCAAAAGTATGGTGGCATGATGTAGGGGGATTAGACGAAGTCAAAAAAGGATTAACAGATAATCTAATCATGGCAATCAAAGAACCAAGTAAATTTACAAAAATGGGAATTCGACCACCAAAAGGAGCTTTAATTTATGGTCCACCAGGATGTGGAAAAACATTACTTGCAAGAGCAGTAGCAACAGAAACAGGAGCAAATATGATTTTAGTTAGAGGCCCAGAAATTCTTTCAAAATGGGTGGGAGAATCAGAAAAAGCAGTAAGAGAAATATTTAGAAAAGCAAAAGCGTCATCGCCATGTGTAGTAATTTTTGATGAATTAGATGCATTAGCTAAATTCAAGTCAAGTGAAGGGGGCGTAGGTGAAACAATTCTAAGTCAATTATTAACAGAGATAGAAGAAGGAACATCCTCACGAGTTGCAGTGATTGGAATTACAAATAGACCAGATATTATAGATAATTCACTATTAAGAACAGGTAGATTAGATTTGGTTCTTTATGTTCCACCTCCAGATGAGAAAGGAAGATTAGAAATCATCAAAATTCTAACGAAAAAAATGCCGTTATCAAATGATGTGAAATTACAAGAAATTGCAATTGCCACACAAAACTATACGGGTGCAGACTTGGCAGCATTATGTAGAGAAGCAGCAGTACATGCAATGGGAAATCAATCATCAAAAATTTCTAGTCATGATTTTGCAACTAGTTTAAAACAAGTAAAACCATCAATCACTAAAGAAGTAGATCAATGGTATAACACCATAAGAGAAAGTATATCTAATGTAGTACCCAAGGCAGATGATAAAGCATTTTACGGTTAATCATGACAATCCCACTACGAAATACAATATTTGACAAAATCAAGGAAGCAAATTCATTAACGGATGTTGAACTTTACAAAAGTTTGGCAAAAGACGGATTAAATTTACCAGAAGATAAATTTAACAAATTACTTTTAGATTTAGAAATTTTAGGGCTTATCAAAGTAGCATGGTTTACAAAAGATGAACGTAGAATTGAAGTAATAGTAATTGAAAAAGAAGAAGATCCAATTGAGATACAAAATAAAGAAGTAATGGAAAAAGATTATGAAGCAAGTTTCCCAGGATTAGACAAGTAATTTTAAAAATAATTTAAAAAAATATTAAATTAAAGGAATATGAAATGCAGCATCCAATGCAACTGCAACAAAAATTATTGTCAAGTAAGGAGCAGTTACTTTGTATGCTTTCCAAGCAAATTCAGATGTAGGAGTTTTTGTTAGTTTGTAATGATATACAAGCATTAATCCACCAGATATAACGGCAATAACAGCATAAACAAGTCCTAGTCCATCAGGAATCAATACTAGTAGCAAAGAATATGGAATTAAGATCAAAGTGTT
>AJXC01002637.1_pt1 | contig 10603 bp, 11 predicted proteins | sample 404948 | NCBI WGS metagenome assembly AJXC01 (sample SAMN02954314, study PRJNA77837) | marine metagenome | biome: aquatic; feature: Guaymas Basin Hydrothermal Plumes; material: sea water; isolation source: Guaymas Basin Hydrothermal Plumes and Background water depths 1600, 1775... ... | reverse complement strand
GCCCAGCGTATGCNGAAATTCGAGCCAAGCATGAACGACCCGATAACGCATAGAGCAAGGATTCGGCGATAACTTTGGCGACAATGAGCCTCAAGTTAAGAGCATGGGTTCAAATCACAACTCTTAGACCCTTGTACACATCAAGCCTTGNTCAGGAAAGCTACTTTCGGACCATTAATATCTTCGGGATCAACCTTACATAGGGACGTAGCATATTTACATGCTTTTTGTGGACAGACCTTCTCTGGACCTCGTCTTTTGGTAGATTTCAACGTCAGCACAGGCCAGTTACAATCGGGGCAATCTTCTTTTACCGGGGCATTCCACAAGGCATAATCACATGTTGGATATTCAGAACAAGAATAAAACACCTTACCATAACGTGACTTTCGCTTAAGAATATTGCCTTTATTACATTGAGGACATTCTACCCCGGTATCCAAAGGTTTTTCCAAGGGTTCTATGTGTTTGCATTTGGGATATCCACTACAACCAATAAATTTACCGTATCGTCCGGTTTTTATCACTAAATCTGATTCACACTTAGGACAAACTCTGCCCTCGACAATTTCCGGTGCTGGTGCCTCTGCACCATCATCATTCAAATTACGCGTATAGGAACATGTGGGATAGTCTGTACAGCCAATGAACCGCCCATTACGGCCTAAGCGAATAGAAAGTTGTTTGTCACATTCAGGACATTTCTCATCAATCACTTCCTGAGTCACATCTTTACGCTGAACACTGGCTTCTTTCTCGTCAATTAATTGCGTAAACGGCTTCCAAAAAGCATGCATCAAAGGAACCCACTCTTTTTCTCCTCTCGCAACGGCATCCAGATCATCTTCTAAATTTGCGGTAAAATCATAATCAACATATTTAGTAAAATGATCAGTTAGAAATTTATTAACGATGCGTCCTACATCCGTCGGATAAAACCGTTTGGTTTCCAGCGTAACATATTCTCTATTTTGCAAGGTCGAGATAATGGCCGCATAAGTGGATGGCCGGCCAATACCATGTTCTTCCAGGGATTTGACTAAACTTGCCTCACCAAACCGAGGTGGAGGTTCTGTAAAATGCTGAGCGGCAATAATGGCTTTAAGAGCAACAGGACGACCTTCTTCCATCGGCGGTAAAAAGCTCTCTTTATTATCGTCACCCTCTTTAGCGTCATCCTTGCCTTCTAGATAAACAGCCATAAACCCAGGCTTGGCAATGGTAGACCCTGTCGCTCTAAAAACATTTTCTTTACTGCCACAACTTAAATCAACAGCAACCTGATTAAGCGTCGCATGAACCATTTGGCAAGCCACGGTTCGTTTCCAGATCAATTCATACAGTTTAAATTGATCTGCTGTCAGGTTTTTTTAATTTCATCCGGCAAATTAAAAGCCGATGTGGGTCTGATCGCCTCATGCGCCTCTTGCGCATTTTTTTGCTTTTGTTTTAAATAAACGAGGTACTTTGGGAACGTTTTCTGCACCGTATTTCTCTGCAATTAAGCCTCGAATCTGTCCCAATGCTTCTTCTGACAAGTTAACCGAATCGGTACGCATATAGGATATTAAACCCGCCGTTTCACCATTAACCTCAATACCTTCATAAAGCTGCTGTGCAACCATCATGGTTTTTTTGGTGGTAAAACCCAGTTTTCTGGAAGCTTCTTGCTGTAATGTCGAAGTAATAAACGGGGCTGCCGGGTTTCGCTTGCGTTGCTTTTTTTCCAGTTTTTCGACAACGCATTGACCATCTGCCGCATCCATCAGTATTTGTTTTACTTTTTCAGCCTTGGCCTCGTCAACAATACTGAATTGCTTGAGTTTTTCACCGGCAAAATGTGTTAATTTTGACTTTAAAAAGCTGGTCATGACTACTTAATTCAGCAGTATGCGTCCAGTATTCTCGCTTCTTAAAGGCTTCAATCTGCAGCTCGCGTTCAACGATCATTCTTAAAGCGGGACTTTGCACGCGACCTGCAGATAAACCTCTACGTATTTTTTCCATAACAAAGGCGACAAGTTAAAACCAACCAGGTAATCTAAAGCACGGCGCGCCTGCTGTGCATTCACCATATTGATGGATAATTCAGTCGGGTTTGCAATCGCCTCGGTCACTGCCTTTTTAGTGATTTCATGAAAAACCACCCGTTTCACCTGCTTATTTTTTAGCGCCTTTTTTGATTTCAAATATTCTAAGACATGCCAAGAAATAGCTTCCCCTTCTCTATCCGGGTCAGTGGCGAGATATAATGTGTCCGCTTTTTTAACAGATTTAGTGATTTCTTGTAAATGGCGCTGATTACGCTCGATCAGCTGATATTTCATGGCAAAATCATTATCTGTATTGACAGCGCCTTCTTTTGGAACCAAGTCTCTTACATGACCGTATGATGCTAATACTCGAAAATCTTTACCTAAATATTTCTCGATGGTTTTACATTTGGCAGGTGACTCTACAATGACAAGATTTTTACTCATGCTTTCTTTAATAATTAATGTAAAAGTGCGGGGGTTAATTCGTAAACAATATCTTCCATTCTCGAAAAAGCCACATCATCAGACTGACTCAATAAAACCATTAAGACCGTCCATTTTAACTCTTCCAATGACAATGCTTCATGTTCCAGTACCATGACCCTATCAATCACAATTTCCCGGGTCGATGCAGTTAAAATTCCGCCATGCTCCAGAAAAAGCAAAAAATCACGACATTCTATATCCAGCTTTTTCTGTTCTTGAGCACCAAAAATTCGAAATGATGAAGATATACTGGAGGTGCTGTCACTCTGTTTTGCCAACCCCCCCAACCAATCAAAAGCACTGTTTACTTCAGCGGATTCAAAACCCGCTTGCAGTAATTCGGATTTAACACCTTCACTATCAGGAAGTAACGCTATGTCATCATCAAAATAATTTTCAAACAGATAGATGAGAACATCAAATATATTTTCTTTCATATAACCTTTTTATTTAGTCCGGATGTAGCCCCCGGGTACCGTTGCAATAGAGCCTTGTAGCTCGAACATCAATAACATGGATGATATAACTTCCACTGAATATCCGGATTCTTGCACCAACCAATCAATGGATGTGGGGCTAAACATAATGAGATTCAATAGATTTTGCTGCTCCAGGTCAAGCACTGATTGTAAGTTTTCCTGAAAATTATCCTCAGGTTGTTGATTATACTCAACTAATTCATCAAAAATATCATGGGTGTTTTCAACCAGTTTAGCACCTTCCTTGATCAAGGCATTACAACCGCGCGCCAAAGGGTTATGAATAGAACCTGGAATGGCAAAAACTTCCCGATTGGCTTCCAATGCCATTCTTGCTGTAATCAAGGATCCACTGCGTTGAGCGGCTTCTACCACTAATAATCCCATGCAAAGCCCACTGATAATTCGATTCCTTCTTGGAAAATGATTTGCTTGCGCTGCAGTGCCNGGTGGAAATTCAGAAATAAGAGCACCGGAATTAACAATATCCGTTGCCAAACGTTTGTTGCGTGCAGGATAAACTCGATCTAAGCCCGTACCAGCCACAGCAATCGTCTCGCCCCCCGCATTTAATGCACCTTGATGACTGGCTGCATCAATGCCCAAAGCCAAACCACTGGTTATGATAAAACCGGCTTGTGACAGGGATTTTGCAAATGCTGTCGCCGTCTGTAAGCCTGAAGCCGATGGGTTTCGACTCCCTACGATAGCTATTTGCCGCTGAGATAAAATATGTTCATTCCCTCTGACAAAGAGTAAGGGAGGCGGATTATCGATTTGCTTTAACTGATAAGGATACAAAGCATCATTAATAGTTAAAACACTAGTTACCTTGCTGCTTTAACCAATCTAAATCCTGTTCAATCAGCGTCCAGTCCGGATTTTTTANAAAATCAATACTTTGATCTTTTAACCCTAACACAGCAAGCCGACTATGCGATTGCTTAAATAATTGTTCAGGCTGATATGAATCCAGCGTGTTTAAAAATGTTTTACTGCCAATACCAGGGGCTCTTAACAATAAAAGCCAATATTTAAGCGAGCTTGCTACCGATACCATCACTGAAAAAAATAAAAATGAAGAGGATTAAGAAAAAATATCACGTTCCGGTAAGAAATTTAAGAAAGTATACAGTTTAAGGTAGTTTGCACGATATCAAGCAAATGTATTGCTTGTGTCGCTTCCAGCACCAAAGCATAACTCAAGCGTTGAAAGGGGCGAAAAACGATTAATACACCGGCTAATTCATCAGGTAACTTAACCGCACTGTGTGTTGCCTCAGTATCGCGATCAGGCACTATATCGCCACGCTGATAGACATCAAGGAGATGTCCGGTTTCAAGCCCATCCACCAATCCCTTATCAATCACTACAACATGATATTGTCCAATTTGAGAAACACCCTCGAAGACACTGATAATACTACCCATAATAGGTTTCTGAGGGGCGTGCGGAAAATAATTCAATGCGAGTTCACCCTTGTCACTGACCATAAGCCTGTCACCTTTATGGATTTCACGGCTTGATCTAATCACTCTGAGGGTCGCGGGGTCACCTGCCTTTTCTAGCATTGCATCGGCAATATATTTTGCTTCATACCCTAAAATTTCTTTTGTCACCGGACTCACATAGACATCACCTTTCCCGATAAATGGTATAACGGAGACTTTCTGGCGCAGTAATTGCTTTAACATAGACTTTATCACCCGCAGCTGCAATCATGTGTTCACCTGCAAAGTCAACAACATAAGGAGACTGAGATAACACCTTGGGGCCTACCACTTTGGGTGATATTAAAAATTGTGAAATAGCATCCCTAGGAATAATTTCACTGGCTGCTGCTATTGGAGATACCCTTATCCGGGGCTTAACCACGACCGCTTTAGAAAAACCGAGTTGCGGCCGACCATCCACCCCAGAAAAATACAAAGTATCCGCTGGATAGATCAAATCTGGATTTTTAATTTGAGGGTTATTCATCCATAATTGGGACCATTGCCTCGGATTTTCCATAAATTGGCCAGAAACGCCCCATAAAGTATCGCCTTTTACCACAGTATATTGAGCCGGGTGGCGGGGGTTGATTTGCAGTGTATCCGCCCAAATATTCATACTAATAAGGCCAGAAAACACTAAACTCAAAGTTTTTAGATCAACCATTTTTTGGCACACTTATAAAATTATCCTAATCTGAATTTAAAGTTTAGATGAAATCAGATAAAATCCCAGTATTTAAACATTTTTAAAGTGGAGTTGTAATTGAGCATTTTAACTGTTCTTGAATTTCCTGATAAGCGATTACGCACCCAAGCAAAACAGGTTACTATTTTCGATCAAACCATCAAAACACTAATTGATGACATGCTGGAAACCATGTACGAGTCTCAAGGAATCGGCTTAGCGGCAACCCAAGTCAATGTTCATCAGCGTGTCATTGTGATTGATATCAGTGATGAAAAAGACGCACCCTTATGCCTGATTAATCCTGAAATTATTGAAGAAACAGGCATTGAAGAGTCTAAAGAAGGCTGTCTATCGGTCCCTGGGTTTTTTTGAAAAGGTAACGCGTGCCGAACACATAAAAATAAAAGCCGTCGATAAAGAGGGGGCAACCTTTGAATTGGAAGCGGATGAACTCTTGTCTGTCTGTATTCAACATGAAATAGATCATCTTGACGGCAAATTATTTGTCGATTATTTATCACCACTTAAACGACAAAGAATCAAAGCCAAACTGGATAAAATTCATAAACAGCAAGGTAAAAGATAACAATGAAAATTATTTTTGCCGGAACGCCTGACTTTGCCGTACCTGCCTTGCAACAACTGATTGCCTCGAATCATCAGGTGTGTGCCGTGTATACCCAGCCTGACAGACCCTCAGGCAGAGGCCGTAAACTAAGCCCCAGCCCTGTTAAAACACTGGCATTAAGTGCTGACATCCCTGTTTTTCAACCAGAAACCTTAAAAACAGCTGAAGATATCGCTTTATTTTCATCCTTGGAGGCCGATCTGATGGTGGTGGTCGCTTATGGCATCCTACTGCCTCAATCTATTTTAGATATCCCATCTCTGGGCTGTATCAATATCCACGGTTCTTTATTGCCACGCTGGCGAGGTGCCGCCCCCATTCATCGAGCCTTAATGGCTGGCGATAAAATGACTGGCATTACCATNATGCAAATTATTAAAAAACTGGATGCGGGGGATATGTTACATAAAGAACAATGCCTGATTGAAGCACATCACAGCAGTAGTGATTTACATGACAAATTAGCGGACCTGGGTGCAAGCGGTCTACTCAAGGTCTTATCTCAAATTGCTGCTGGCACATCGGTTGCCATAAAACAGGATGAGTCATTAGTCACCTACGCAGAAAAGCTGGACAAAAAAGAAGCCTTAATAAACTGGAATCTTTCAGCAATAGAAATTGACAGACACATCCGGGGACTTAACAGCTGGCCTGTCGCTCAAACCTTATGCCAGGATAAGATCCTACGCATCTGGAAAGCCACTATAGCCTCTGAAACCAATAAACTCCCTGCTGGGACAGTGGTGCAAAAAAACAAGCGTATCAGTGTCAGCACTGGAAACGGTATTATTGATTTACTCGAAATTCAACTGCCGGGGAAAAAACGCATGGATATTCAAGCTTTTTTTAAATGCGCATAATATTGACGGTACTATTCTTGGGATAGGTGCTTAAACAAATGAATTTACGACACATCAGTGCCAGGGTCTTATCATCAGTAATTAAAGACGGTCAATCGCTGACTCAGGCTTTAGATACGGCTTTACAGCCCATTGAAAGCCCTAAAGACTCGGCCTTTATACAGGCCTTATGCTACGGGGTAATTCGCCAGTATCATCGTCTGGACTATATCCTTCAGCAATTGTTAGACAAACCCCTTAGAAACAAAGACAGTGATATTAAAATGTTGCTGATTATCGGCCTGTTTCAATTGCACTATATGCGAGTAAAACCTCATGCCGCAGTTTCAGAAACAGTCTCGGCAGCCAAGAAAAAAAGCTGGGCAAAGTCTTTAATTAATGGCGTCCTCCGCCAATTTATCCGTGAACAGGAAGCCCTGAATCAACAAGCCGATCAACAAAGTTCAGCCTGCTATTCTCACCCCTCCTGGCTTATTCATCACATTACTACGGATTGGTCTGACCATGCTTTAAAACTCTTTCAGGAGAACAATAAACAAGCACCTATGGCCTTACGGGTAAACCTGGCAAAAAATAGCCGTGACGGTTATCTTGACTTATTGGCTGAACAAGCCATTGCTGCCCACACGCTGCCCTTTTCTGATACCGCCATTGTGCTTAACCAAGCAGTGACTGTCGATAAACTCCCCGGGTTTAGTGCCGGACTGGTGTCTGTACAAGACACTGCAGCGCAATTAGCCGCCTCATTACTTGATGTTCATGCTCATCATAGCGTACTGGATTTATGTGCCGCACCCGGAGGTAAGACAGCTGCCATACTTGAAAGAAACACCGATTCCGTATCATTACTTGCCGTTGACATAGATGAGCAAAGACTCGACAGGGTAAGAGAGAATTTACAGCGCTTAAACCTTCAGGCCACACTCCTAGCGGGTGANGCAACTGACCCAGACTCATGGCTGGAAAACCAACTTTTTGATCGTATTTTAGTGGATGCGCCCTGCTCTGCCACCGGTGTGATAAGACGCCATCCTGACATCAAGGTTTTGCGCCGTGAAAGTGACATTGATGCATTGCGACTTATACAACAAAAAATCTTGAAAGCCGCCTGGAAGCGTTTAAAACCTGGCGGGATTTTATTATATGCCACCTGTTCCATTCTAAAACAGGAAAACGAAAACCAAATTGAAGACTTTTTAAAACATCATGCCGATGCATCCGAAATACGCATTAACGCAACCTGGGGTATACAGAGAAAGTTTGGGCGACAAGTGTTAACGGGCGATTTTGATATGGATGGGTTTTATTATGCCAAGTTGCTTAAAACATAAGCGACTTGGCATAATCACCTTGTTGTTCAGCTTAAGCTCTCAACAGGTGTGCTCTGCGGAATTTGCTGCATCCATCCCCCATGTGAACATCACTTTACAAGGCAGCAATCACGAATTAAATGCCGACATCGTCTACCGCTTGAGCCCAATAGCAAAAGAAGCCTTAGAAAATGGCATCCCTTTAAACTGGTCTGTGCACATCAAAATACAGCAAGCAGGCATTTTCTACGATACGACCATAACAGAATCAATCCTGAGTTATCAGATGCAAAACCATGCTCTATTGAATTTGTATAGCGTTGAGCAGGCAGAGCCTAGCTCAAAAAACATGTTTTCAAGCTTAACCGCTGCCTTGAACTATATGTCTACCCTCCGCAACTTCCATCTCATTGACCAACGCTTGTTAAAATCAGGTATAAAATACCTAGTTGCTATTAGAATACAGTTTAACCGCGAAACATTGCCGACCCCCTTACGGCCTATGTCTTATTTTAATCCGCAATGGGCATTATCCAGTCCCTGGACCTTATGGCAATTACAAAATTAAAGATACCTGTTCGTATTTTCAGCCTTATTTTATTCGGCGTCATCCTGCTGTCTTTACAGCTGATGAGTACAGCAACTCAGGAATCTTCTGAACTTAACGATATTTATTCCTGGTTATTACTGGGCAATAGCCTGGGTTCACTGACTTTATTTATTCTCGTTGCTATCAATGTTTACTCACTGCTACGTGAATTAAAAAAGAGAGCAGCAGGGTCAAGACTCACCACCCGAATGGTTTCCTTATTTGTTTTATTGGCCATAGCACCTGCAGTCATTGTGTTTTATTTTTCAGTACAGTTTTTACATCAGGGCATAGACAGCTGGTTTAATGTGGAAACAGATAGGGCTATGGAGGATGCACTAGAGCTCAGTGAAGTATCACTTGATCATAGAATGCGATTACATTTAAAGCAAACACGACAAATAGCGAAAGAAATCACCGGCAAATCCAGAACATTAATCACTCTGAAAATGGGCGAGCACCGAGAAAAAATCGATGCTATAGAAATCGCCCTGTTTTCGCGNCAAGGCCACATTATTGCATCAAACAATATAGAACCCAGCAATATTCTGCCTAAAATACCGGAAGAACATATCTGGTTACAAGCCCGACAGAACCAGGAGTATTATGCCTTAAGCCCCAGTGAAAATGACGGCTTGTATATTCATGTCATCGTTGCAGTTCATGATGATGAACCTCGCTATTTACAAGCATTATTTCACGTCCCCTTACGCATCGCAGACCTGACTGACTCCATAGATTTTGCATTTATCCGTTTTCAGGAGATGTCATTTCTACGTGATTCTTTAAAAACCAGTTTTATCCTGGTGTTATCTTTAGTTTTACTATTAAGTTTATTGGCCGCCATCTGGGTCGCTTTCATCAGCATTAGACAAATCGTTGCCCCGGTTAAAGAATTGGTAAAAGGCACCCAGGACGTTGCTAATGGAAACTATAGGCAACAACTCCCCGTCATGTCGCAAGATGACTTGGGTTTTCTGGTAGAGTCGTTTAATGCCATGACCCAGCGAATTGCACAATCTAGCGATGAAACACGTGCCGCTAGTATGGAAGTGGAACACCAGCGCGCCTACCTGGAAACCGTGTTATCTAATTTAACCGCCGGTGTGATCAGTTTTAGTGACACGCATACCATCCGTACTGCAAATCAGGCCACCTACAGAATATTACACATACAAGTCAGTCATTTTGTGGGAAAAACTTTATTAGATATTGCAAAAACTCACACCGAGTTAGCACAATTATTGAACAACATACAAATACTGCTACAACAAGCAGAGGACATCTGGGAACACAGGTTTGCTTTTTTGAGCAGTAATGGGCGTCAGGAGTTACTGTGCAGAGGCACCCCGTTATTTGACTATTCAGGGGATCGTGTAGGTGCCATTGTGGTTTTTAACGATATTACCGATTTAATTCAGGCGCAAAAAAATGCCGCATGGGCTGAAGTTGCCCGGCGTCTGGCGCATGAAATCAAAAATCCGTTAACCCCGATTCAGTTGGCAGCCGAAAGATTACAGCATAAATTATCTGCTGAACTATCTGCCACACATGCACAGATTCTGCTACGCTCAACCCAGACCATTGTCAATCAAGTAGAAGCCCTGAAATCTATGGTTGATGACTTTTCAGAATACGCCAAACCAAGCAAAGAACTCGTGGAGCATATTAATCTTAATAAACTGGTCAATGAAGTTTTACTCTTGTATTTATCGCCCAGCATCCATATTAAAACCACATTTCAAGTGACCAATATTATGATTAATGCAAACCCCGTCAGTATTCGACAGGTTTTGCATAATCTACTTAAAAACGCTCAGGAAGCCATTCCTGACAATGGCCAAATAGAAATAACATTGGACAAAGTATTTCGCCACAACTCGGAATACGTTGAATTAACCCATTTAATGATAATGGTAGCGGGCTTGATGAACAACAANTCAACACAATTTTCGAACCTTACGTCACTACAAAAATTAAAGGCAACGGGGTTAGGTCTGGCCATCGTTAAAAAAATTATTGAAGAACAT
>AJXC01001918.1_pt1 | contig 10617 bp, 11 predicted proteins | sample 404948 | NCBI WGS metagenome assembly AJXC01 (sample SAMN02954314, study PRJNA77837) | marine metagenome | biome: aquatic; feature: Guaymas Basin Hydrothermal Plumes; material: sea water; isolation source: Guaymas Basin Hydrothermal Plumes and Background water depths 1600, 1775... ... | reverse complement strand
AACACCCAGTAAGAATTTAATAACAAATTCTATTATAACTTTAAATTCACTCTATTTTCTAAAAAACAAACCAAATGCTTTCAATAAGGCAACAACAAAAGCGATTGTATTACCTTCAACGAGTTTTATTATGGAAAGATTTTTTAACTATTCAAACAAAAAGATAAAAAGAATTCGCGTTTGTCTTTGTTTGATTGTTCTGATCGAATTACTTCTGACGAGAGTAATTTAGACACTACTCTGTTGATGGTTGATAATGAATAACCTTGGAAGTAAGAATGTTTCAATATATTTGAGATGGTGGTTTTCTTTTGATTAACAATGAATTCCAAAACACTGCGTTCAATGTCAGAATAGTCGTTAATGCCAAGTGCAGTCTCATATTCATGTAACGCTTCTCTCAGTTTAAACAATCGATCTAATGCTTCCATAATTACAATCCAAACTAATTTAATCAAAAACCATTATACAACATAGTATTGTGATAAACATACATCAAAAAAACATAACATAAAGAACAATCATGCTATAATCAGTGTCAATCTTAGTGTGCTCAATCCAAGTTTTTCTTTTATTTCCTCAATAGAAGTTACCACACACCAAGATTTTCAATACAAAAAACAACTTATAGGAAATACTATGAACAAATCAGAATTAATCGATGCAATTGCATCAGCAGCAGACCTTTCAAAAGCAGACGCAGGTAGAGCATTAAAATGCAACCACAGGTGCTATTACTAACGCAATGGCAAAAGGCGATGGCGTACAACTAACTGGCTTTGGTAGTTTTGTGGTTAGAGATCGTGCAGCACGTATGGGTCGTAACCCACAAACCGGTGCCACCATTCAAATTAAAGCTTCTAAAGTAGCGGCATTTAAAGCGGGTAAAGCTTTAAAAGAAGCGGATTANCNANANTAGATANNNTTNTTAATAAAAAAGCGCCAATTGGTGCTTTTTTATTGTCTTAAGTAATACCAACCTAAAACAAAGATTCGCCATAGCTTTGCTGATACAACTGCTCGATTTTTTCCAAATCAAACTGATGATTCTGCGTGCCCAAATGCGCAATTTTAATTGCGCCTAATAATCCCGCCAACTGCCCAGTGGTTTTCCAGCTCATATCATTCATTAACCCATACAACAAACCTGCACGATAGGCATCACCACAACCAGTGGGATCTTGAGTAGAATCTGCTTTTGCAGGTGCAACGTTAATCACTTTACCGTTGGTATGGATTTCAGAGCCCTCGCCGCCTTTAGTAATAATAAACGCTTCAACTTTAGCGGCGATATCCTCTAAATCCAGTCCGGTCTTGTCTTGTAACATTTGTGATTCGTAATCATTAACAGCAACAAAGGTTGCCTGCTCAATAAAGGTAATCAATTCCTCTCCTGAGAACATAGGCATCCCTTGCCCCGGATCGAAGATGAATGGGATGTTCGCTTCATAAAACTGCTGTGCGTGTTCAATCATTCCATCGCGCCCGTCGGGAGAGACAATACCAATGTCAGCATTACTCACATCGGATACTTTATTTTGATGCGACTCACTCATTGCTCCGGGATGGAAGGCTGTAATTTGATTGTCGTCCATGTCAGTAGTAATGAACGCCTGACCGGTGTAAGAATTTTCAATCACTTTCACGTGCGTAGTATTCATGTGATGTTGTTCCATCCAACTAAGGTATGGTGCAAAATCCTCTCCCACAGTCGCCATAGGTATTGAACTAGCGCCCAATAAATGCAAATTATAAGCGATATTACCCGCACAACCGCCAAACTCTTTGCGCATCGTTGGCACTAAAAATGACACATTGAGCATGTGCACTTTATCTGGCAAGATATGGTTTTTAAAATGATCGTGAAAGACCATGATTGAATCAAAGGCGTACGAACCACAAATCAAAGCTGTTTTTGACATTTTATTTTCTCCTAGTTTAATCCGACTGTCTTAATTTTTTTTGGTACAGAAAAGTGCACATCTTCTTCTACGCCACTGACTTCAACAATCTCAGTAGCGCCTTTATCACGTAAATAACTAATCACCTCTTGTACCAATACTTCTGGCGCTGAAGCACCAGCCGTTACCCCTACAATATCAACACCGTCAATCCACTTCACGTCAATATCATTAATACCGTCAATCAAATAAGCGGGTTTGTGCATTTTCTTAGCAATTTCTTTGAGACGATTTGAATTTGATGAATTGCTAGAACCCAATACCAACAAGACATCGCAAGAGTTCATTAATGTTTTAACTGCGTCTTGTCGATTTTGCGTTGCGTAACAAATGTCGTCTTTTTTGGGAGCTTGAATATTGGGGAACTTTGTCTTTAAGGATTCTACAATTTTCTGAGTGTCGTCCACTGAAAGCGTGGTTTGCGTGGTATAAGAAACATCGTCCTGTGAAATATTTAAATTCTTAACATCAATCACTGTTTCTACCAGTTGTACCGTCTGGTCGCCACTAGATTGGCCCAGTGTCCCTTCTACTTCTGGATGTCCCTCGTGACCAATCAAGATAACTTTGTGCTTTTGCTTTTGCTTGCGTATCACTTCTTTATGTACTTTTGTTACCAAAGGGCAAGTCGCATCATAAATAATAGCGCCGATGTCTTGCGCCTGCTTTCGCACGGCTTGGGAAACGCCATGTGCACTAAAAATAACCACTTTTCCATGCGGCACTTCATCAATTTCTTCAACAAAAATGGCACCCTTGGACTTTAGTTCATTAACAACAAACTTGTTGTGCACTACTTCGTGACGCACATAGATAGGAGCGCCGTGCAATTCCAATGCGCGCTCTACCATTTCAATCGCACGATCAACTCCGGCACAAAAACCACGCGGATTAGCAAGTAAAACTTTCATTTGATTTTTTCAAGTATTTCTACTTGAAACGAGACATCGCACCCTGCCAATGGGTGGTTAAAATTAACAGTAACGTCATCACCATCAATCTTATCAATACAGCCAACGTACAAATCACCCGTTGGTGTTTCAAATTCAACCGCAGCATCAGGCTCAATAACCATATCCGTTGGAAATTCTACTCGATCCATCATTTGAATTGCCTCATCATAACTTGGGCCAAATGCTTCGTTGTAATTTAATAAAAAGGTTTGTAACTTACCAACTTTAGCTTCCTCGATACAAGATTCCAAACAAGGGTCCAGTTGTCCATCACCAATTTCAAATTCAAAAGGTATATCGCCAGATTCATCGACCAAGGCACCATTAGCGTGATTAAGTTTATAAAGTAGCTTGTATTTAGCCATTATGCATCAAGGCGCTGAGCACTTGATGCACCTTATCGCGTAATTCTGATCGGTGCACAATCATATCAATCGCACCTTTTTCAAGCAAAAATTCACTGCGCTGAAAGCCATCTGGCAGTTTTTCACGCACCGTTTGTTCAACCACTCTCGGGCCCGCAAAACCAATTAATGCATTAGGTTCGGCAATGTGAATATCGCCTAACATAGCAAAACTAGCAGAAACACCGCCCATAGTAGGGTCGGTTAAAATTGAAATAAAAGGAACTTTTTTGTCTGCTAATAACTTCAGAGCCAATGATGTTTTAGACATTTGCATAAGTGAAAACAAGCCCTCTTGCATGCGCGCACCGCCCGATGCTGAAAAACAAATCAAAGGAGAATTGCTCGCCATACTTTCTTGAGCTGCACGGACAAATTTTTCACCCACTACGGAACCCATAGAGCCACCCATGAACTTAAAGTCAAACGCAGCCACTACAACTTGGCATTGCCATTCAGTGTGCCTTTTTTTAACCACAAGTGCATCTTTTTCACCGGTATTTTTTGTGCTTGCGAGTAACGATCTTTGTATTTTTTTGATCTTTAAACTTAAGTGGGTCAACTGCCACTAGATTAGGGGCAATTTCTTCTTGCCCGTCAACATCTAAAAAACTTTCAAGCCTTACTCTGGCCGATATTCTCATATGATGATCACAATTTGGACACACGTAAGTCAGCTTCTTTAACTCCTCCTCATACAGTGTGGACAAGCATTTAGGACATTTACTCCACAGACCTTCTGGAATATTCTTTTTTGCACCACTAGCAATTGAGGGTAGTATTTTCTCTAACCAACTCATAATAATCCTTTATTTTACAGCGGCTGATATTTCAGCCGATAATTCACCAACGCTTACCAACATTTTATCCTTATCAAGTGAATATTGTTCAATAAATGAAACTAAAGATGAACCAACAATAACCGCATCGGCTGATTTAGAAACTGCTTTGGCCGTTGTAGCGTCTTTAATACCAAAACCAACACCCACTGGTAGATTAATAAATTGACGAATTCTAGCCATGTTGTTATTCACTGCATCAACATCAATATGGCCGGCGCCAGTCACCCCTTTAAGGGATACAAAATACACAAATCCTGAGGCCACATTAGCCAAAAATTCTAAACGATCGTTGGTTGTGGTGGGTGCTACAAGGAAGATAAAATCAATGTCTTTTTGATCTAAAAACTGCTTTAAATCGTGCGCTTCTTCAGGTGGCATATCAACCACTAGCACGCCATCTACACCATTAATACTTGCCGCATCGGCAAAAGATTGATAGCCGAATACTTCAATTGGATTGAGATAACCCATAAGCACAACAGCCGTTGTATCGTTAGTTTGTCTAAACCTTTTGACCAAATTGAGTACATCGTGCAAACTCACACCAGCCTTTACAGCACGCTCGTGCGATTTGGCAATGACTGGGCCATCGGCCATAGGGTCAGAAAATGGTACACCTAGTTCAATTACATCAGCACCACTACTAACCAAGGTTTGCATTAACTCAAAAGTATTGTCTAAACCACTATCACCGGCAGTAATAAACGGGATAAAGGCTTTTTGACCTTGAGGTAAATCAGAAAATACTTGAGCTAATCTTGACATAATTATTGACCACTAAACTCGTGCACACTGTCCACTAATACTTTCATGTTTTCTGGATCAACCTCTGGAGTAATGCCGTGACCCAAGTTAAACACATGTCCTGTATCTCCCTTAAATTGGTCTAAAACTTTTTTAACTTCCGCCCGAACGACCTCAGGTGTTGCATACATCACAGCAGGATCTAAGTTACCTTGAATAGCAACTTTATCGCCAATTTGCTGCTCAACCTCACCGAGTTCCACCGTCCAATCAATGCCCACACCATCACAACCGGTGTTTGCAATTTCATTCAAATGTTTTCCGCCATTTTTACTAAATAAAGTAATCGGCGTATTAGGGTGTTTTGCTTTAACACTATTAACGATTTTTTGCATGTAGCTTAATGAAAAATCCAAGTAATTAGATTTAGAAAGTACCCCGCCCCAAGTGTCAAATACCATTAAGCTATCCGCACCACTTAACACTTGTTGGTTCAAATAAGCAATAACGCTATCGGCCAACTTATCCAACAACAAGTGTAACATTTGTGGATCATTAAATAACATTCTTTTGGTTTTAGTAAAGGTTTTGCTACTACCACCTTCAATCATATAGGTGGCCAGTGTCCAAGGACTACCGCTAAAGCCAATCAGTGGTGCGCGCGTGCCTAGCGCTGTTTTAATCGTAGAGACGGCATCAAATACATAAGTTAAGTCATTATTAACCTCTGATGGAATCGCCTCAATATCTGCCAACGTTTGAATAGGGCGCTCAAATTTTGGCCCTTCGCCTTCGCTAAAATACAAACCCAAGCCCATTGCATCAGGAATGGTTAAGATGTCAGAAAATAAAATCGCCGCATCAAGGTCAAATCGATCCATCGGCTGCATGGTTACTTCACAAGCAAGCTCGGGATTTTTACACAAACTCATAAAATCACCGGCCTTTTTTCGGGTTGCACGGTACTCAGGTAAGTATCGCCCTGCTTGGCGCATCACCCAGATTGGAGTGCGCGATATTGGTTTTTTTAACAGGGCATTAATGTAGTCAAACGACATGATTTTTTATATACAAAATGAATGTAACGATTATATCGGTATTTGGGTAATCAGCAGGCATAAAAAAAGCCACTCTCGTGGCTTTTTTTAAAAAATTTGTAATGCCTTATCGTTTAAACGAAGCATAGCGTGATTTAAACTTTTCAACGCGACCTGCGGTATCCATAATCTTTTGTTTGCCTGTATAAAAAGGATGGCAACTAGAACACACATCTAGATTCAAATCTTCTTTACCAATTGTTGAGCGTGTTTCAAAAGAATTGCCACATGAACATACTACTTTTACGGTGTCATAATTAGGATGAATGTCTGTTTTCATGTTTTTAACTTTAATGTATTTCTCAAAGAGGAGAGATTATATACTACTTCACTTACAGTATCTTCACTTTTTACTCCTTAATCGAGCTGCATTACCAATTACAATGAGTGAACTGATCGGCATTACAATAGCTGCAAACAACGGTGTCACCTTTGCCATCATTGCCAACGGTACCATTAAAGCGTTGTAAAACAAAGCAAAAGCAATATTTTGCTTAATGGTATTTTGTGTATTTTTTGACAGTGTAATCGCTTCAATAACAGGGGCTAAGGTATTTTTTAAAACCACTACATCAGCGCTGTCAACACTCACATCAGACCCAGAACCAATGGCGATACTGCTGTCAGATTGTACCAAAGCCGGTGCATCATTAATGCCATCACCCACCATCAATACCAATCCATCGGCTTGCAAAGTTTTGATGTGGTTAGCCTTGTCGCTTGGCAACACCTGTGCTTTGACATGTTTAATGCCTAAATGCTTAGCCACCGCTTGAGCAACTTGTTGGCTATCGCCACTAAGCATAGTAACGGTTTTTCCCATTTGATGCAGTTCATTGATCACTGCCTTGGCGTCCGATTTCACTTCATCACTGAGCGACACAAAACCTAAAATCTCATCCTCATCAGCACACCAAATGCAAGTTTGTCCTTGTTTTTCTAGTGCATTCGCCTTATCAAATAGGGTGTTATCCTTATGTACACTATGTTTCACAAGGTAATTTAAGTTGCCAATTCGATATGATTTTGAATCAATTTTTGCAAAGACACCTTCGCCGGGTGTGGTTTTAAATTCCTGAACTGATAAGTTGTTGTCAATACCAGCATAATCAACGATAGCTTTAGCCAAAGGATGTTCTGAATGTTTCTCAATGCTGACCATGATGTTTAAAAATTTAGTTCGATTAATCTTTGACTCTAACCCAGTTACTCTAAATTTACCCAAAGTAAGTGTGCCTGTTTTGTCAAATACCACGTGTTTAATCTTACTTAATACTTCTAAAGCATCGCCGTTCTTGATTAGTATTTTCATTTTTGCCGCCACACCACTAGCCACTGCAATACTCATCGGTGTGGCTAGGCCAAACGCGCAAGGACAGGTAATAATTAATACACTAGTAGCACTGAGAAGTGCCAAATCAAAACCTTGTGGATACCAATAAATAAAGGTAATGGTGGCTAATAATAGCGTTGTCCAAACAAAATAAGGAATAATCTTGTCAATGGTACAGACAATTTTGCTCTTATTCATCTTGGTGCTTTCTACCAAATCAACAATTTGACTGAGCGCTGTTTGCCGAGACAGTTTCGTAACTTCAATTTCAATACTACCGTGAGTATTTAGAGTGCCTGCAAAAACTTCATCACCTTTGTTTTTATTAACAGGCAAGGCCTCTCCACTAAGTAAAGACTCGTCAACTTCGGTACCTCCTGATAAAACCATACCATCTACAGCAATGCGCTCACCCGGCTTCAGTACAACAACATCGCCAACGGCAATAGCGCCAATGGGTTTCAGTTGTTCAGTATTGCCTGATTTAACCAGTGCAATTTTAGGTTGTAATTGTTGCAAACTACTGGAAGCGGATAAAGCCGATTTTTTACTAGAAGCCTCAAGATAACGACCAATCAAAATAACAAAAATAAAATTAACCACTGTGTCAAAATAAACTTCTCCTTTGGTGGAGAATCCAAATAACACATACACCGAATAAAAGTAAGTGCTCAGTGCGCCAATACTAATAGGCACATCCATGTTCATGAATCGATTCTTGACACCGATGTAAGCATTTTTTAAAAAAGGATAACCAGCATAGAACAAAGTGGGTGTAGCCAGTGCAAAACCTAACCATTGAAAATATTGATGATACTCACCACCACTAGCGCCCGTGTACATCGCCACTGAAATCCACAGTAAATTCATCATCGTAAAGGCTGAAAACCCAATACGATAAAGCATTTTCTTATTTTTTAGCTGTTGTTTAGACTCAGCAATATTTTGTTCATAAGGCATAGCTGCATAACCCAAATCAGCCAGTTTTTTCATAATGCTTGATAAATCAATTTGATCATCTACCCAACGTACTCTGATGCGCTTATCCGTTAAATTAGCACGCACCCAAACAACGCCTTCAAGTGAGCTAACGGCTCGCTCAATTAGCCAAACACAAGCAGCGCAATGAATAGTATCGCTAATCAAGTTCATGGTTTTTGTGCCCGAATCTGAAGCTTCTAAAAAAGGCCGTTGAAACACAGAAGAATCGTAAAACTCAAGCGGATACTCTAAATCAACAGCCGGCAACAACGAGGCGGTTTGTTGACTGTAAAAAGCACCCAATCCTGCCTCATGAATGGTTTGACAAACACTAGCACAGCCCACACAACAAAAATCTTGCACACTGTCTTTGATTGTTATCTGGACTTTATTGCTATTTGTAACAGGCAATGAGCAATGGTAACAAGTATCATTCATACGGATCGATTTTATGGTATTTTTACACAAAGTTCTCTTATAATACTTAATCAACTAAAGCATCGAAAAATTTATGAAACGCTTAACATTACTTGGTTTATTTCTACTGATTAGTTCTTCCACTATTGCTGCCGAGCAAATTCGTCTTTATAAACAATATTTGGTTGGTACACCTAAAGCTTTTTTACAAAAAGCACACAAACTACAAGACTGCTCTGCCAAATACGAGAACGGCACTTTGTGTATGCAAAACCATTCTCTTTCGGGTGAAGAAACTGAAATTGCTTTTCGATTCGTAAACGATCGACTGGTATCCATTGTGTTAATGATGCCACTTGATAAAGTGAGCAAAATTAGAAAAATGTTTTACGTACTAAAAACACAATTTGATCTAGTGCTGATTGAAAACGGCAAAGAAAGATTGGACATTATAGAAATCAGTAGCAATACCTTTACAAAAAACGATTTCACCAAAACCATCGCTGATTTTGAAAATGAAGCCTACAAAAAACACAACATCAAATACACGTTTATCAGCAAAGACGAGTTTAAAATCCAATCGCGTAAATCACGCAATTTTGCAGAGGTCTTTAAAGGCGCGCCCATCAAAATGCGTGCTGCTACTTACAGCGTAGGCCGCAAAAACGGCAAAGTCATGGGCACCATTAGCTTTGTTGCGCCGGGTGTTACTCAAGCCTATCTTAATCAAAACCCTGTTGTTGAAGATTTTTTAGGTAATTATCATGACTCAAATCCATGGCATTATTCTTGCGGCAGGCAAAGGCACGCGCATGAACTCAACCAAACCTAAAGTCTTACAAGTGCTATCAGATAAGACCTTGCTTGGGCATGTGCTAGCGCAAGCGCAACAACTGTGTTCACAAGTGCACGTGGTTTATGGCTTTGGTGGCGAGCAAGTAAAACAGACCATTAATGATGATTTAATTAACTGGGTCGAACAAGCCCAGCAACTCGGTACTGGCCACGCCGTGGCACAAGCCATGCCCCATATTAATGATGATTCAATTTCACTGGTTTTGTATGGCGATGTACCACTNATTAAAAAATCAACATTGGATGATTTGATCAAGCAAGCACAAAAGGGTGGAGTTGCTCTGTTGTCAGTTGCGCTCGATAATCCAACCGGTTACGGTCGTATTATTCGTAATAGCGACAATCAAATCCAAGCCATTGTCGAGCAGAAAGACGCCAATAGCGAACAACTCGCAATACACGAAGTCAACACCGGCATCATGGCGGTGAATAGCGATTTATTAAAAAAATACTTAAATGGGCTCGATTCAAACAATGCCCAAGGCGAACTTTACTTAACTGATATCATTGAAGCAGCGGTAAATGATGGAAAAACCATTGCATCAGTCATCACCAATAACCAATACGAGGTAGCAGGCGTGAACGATAAAGCACAATTAGCAAAATTAGAAAGAACCTTTCAACTGGATCAAGCCACTGCATTCATGCAACAAGGCTTAACTTTGAAAGACCCTGCTCGCTTTGATTGCCGAGGCAGTTTAAGCTTCGGACAAGACTGTGAAATTGATGTTAACGTGGTGATTGAAGGCGAGGTGACGCTGGGTGATAACACAACCATCGCACCTAATTGCATTATTAAAAATGCCACGATTGGTNGCAATGTATCGATACTACCAAACTCAGTCATTGAGGATGCCATCATTGGCAATGGCGCTTCGATCGGCCCATTCGCCCGCATTCGTCCAGAAGCCAACATTGGTGAAAATGCAAAAATTGGTAACTTTGTCGAGGTAAAAAAATCTACTATTGGCAAAGGCTCAAAGGTCTCACATCTAAGCTATGTGGGTGACACCACTATGGGTGACGATGT
>AJXC01001797.1_pt1 | contig 10635 bp, 15 predicted proteins | sample 404948 | NCBI WGS metagenome assembly AJXC01 (sample SAMN02954314, study PRJNA77837) | marine metagenome | biome: aquatic; feature: Guaymas Basin Hydrothermal Plumes; material: sea water; isolation source: Guaymas Basin Hydrothermal Plumes and Background water depths 1600, 1775... ... | reverse complement strand
CAGCCATTGCTGAAATGTTGGGTTATATTCGCGGTTATGATTCTGCTGCACAGTTTAGGGAAATTGGTTGTAATACTTGGAATGCCAATGCCAATGACAATCAAGCTTGGCTTGATAACCCGTATCGCAAAGGCAAGGATGATATGGGCATGTGTTACGGTGTGATAGGGCGTGCATTTCCTGGTATTGAGGATGATGAGCCGCTCGATCAATACAAAAAGATTGTGACTGATTTATCAAAAGGTGTGGATGATCGTCGTGAGATTATGACTTTTAATCATCCTAATTTAATTCANCGCGCTTGTTTGCCAGCCTGTATGCACACGCATCATTTTAATTTACTTGGCGATGACTTGTACTTAGAGAGCTACCAACGTTCGTCTGATTACGCACTAGGTCAGCCGTTTAATCATTTTCAAGTGGCATTCTTATTAATGATTACCGCACAGATTACTGGCAAAAAAGCCAAAAAAATGCGCCATCATTTGTCGAATGTGCACTTGTATGAAAATCAAGTAGAGATTTTTAAAAGCCAGCAAGTTGATCGCGAGCCACTAGCCTTACCAAGTCTTAAGATAAATCCTGAAATAAAAACCTTGGAAGATCTTGAAACTTGGGTAACCATGGATGATTTTGAGCTGGTTGGTTACGAGCATCATGATCCTGTTAAGTATCCATTTACGGTTTAAACCATGAGCTTGCCTAATTGCCCAAAATGTAATTCTGAATATGTGTACGAAGATGGTAATCTTTTGGTTTGTCCTGAATGCGCGACTGAGTTTTCAGCTGATGATCTTATCGAGCAAGAAGAAGTGGTAAAAGATGCTAACGGCAACACACTCGTTGATGGTGATACGGTTAGTGTAATTAAAGATCTGAAAATCAAAGGCACTTCCAATGCCGTCAAAGTCGGCACGAAAGTTAAAAACATTCGCTTATGTGATGGCGACCATAATATTGACTGCAAAATTCCTGGCCATGGTGCTATGAAGCTTAAATCTGAGTTTGTGAAGAAGGTGTAGTTTTTTATTAAGTACGACTATTTCCAAATATCTACAGTAACACCTTTAGCACGAAGTTTGTCTGAACGCTCTTCAAGGTAACGCTGGAAGTTTGATTGGTGCTTGTAGCCTTCGGTGGCGACATATTCGATAATACCGGTGAAGTGGTATTCTTTGAAAAAAGCATCTTTTCGGATGATTTCTCCGCCCTGTTTGTCAAAGAAAACAACCGCTGGTTTATAGGTAAGTTTTAAATCATCATACCATTGTGATGCTGTTGTGCGTTCGCCTGATGGGGTGATGAGTTTTTCGTCTGATAAGGCGTTGAGCTGTATTACCTGCATTGATTTAAATAGATCTTTGGTTTGATCAAGCTGCATTAATGTTTGGTGAAAAACATCACACTCAGGACAATTAGGCTCTTCAAAGAAAACCGCTAAATACTTTTGCGCCGGGAGCTGTTCACTACGTGACAACATGTGCGGGCCAGATTCGAAAATAGGGTGAGTGTTAAGCGTGCCAGATTTGTCTTTTTTTAGACTGTTGATATAGCTTGCATAAGATTGATTAAGATAAGTTTTTTTAGAAATGTAATCAAGCGTGGCGTGCATTTTATCGATGGATTGATAGCCGTTTAGTCTCAGCACAACATCGCCTTTGGAATTTAAAAACAGGGTAGTGGGTGTAAATTGCACTTTCATAAAGGCGGAAAATTCTTTTTCGCTAAATTCTCTACCGGTCCAATCAACCAAATCTCTGTCGCCCCACATGTTGGTTTCAATGACGTCAAAATCTTTTTGTAATTTGGCAATAATCGCTTCATCGCTAAAGTTATCTTCCACCAGTTTTGCGCAATAAGGACAGCCGTTCTGGTGGAAGTAAATCATCACATGTTTGTTTTCATCGGTAGCTTCTTCTAAGTCTTCAGAAAAGTCCATAAAAGTGGTTTTAAACCAATCTGGCAAAACCTCTACTGGGTTGGCACCTAAAAATTCACCTTGCTTTGTTTCATGCTTTTCTGCAAAAGACGGTTGTAATAAAAATAAAGATAAAACCAGAATAAAAAGACGCATACCTCTCCCCCAGTGAGTATGTATAAGATAACTTGATTGTAATACGAAAGTAACTTTAAAGCAAACCTAGTTAAACTGCATCGACGCTTTCAATGCCTTTTTGTGGCACGAATAGTCCACAACCCAATAGGCGATGCTCGCCAATGCCTTGTTCTTGTAATTTGACAGATTCTGCTTTGCGTAAGTCAGCTACCATAAGAGATCTTGTGTGGATAGTACCATCAGGGGTGGTGATTTTATTTTCTAAGCCAGCCATCATTTTTTTGGTTGAATGCCAAGCGCTTGCAGTTGATCAAAAGAGGTTTGTAAAAACACCTCTTCACTGTCGTTTTCATTGCAAGCCACATATTTAGCAAATACTATTTGCATGTCACTCATGAGTTTTGACTTTAAGGCTTTGACGACTTTAATCTCATATTCGCCTAAATTGAGCGTTTTCCCAACTAAAGAACTAACTTCATCTAGTTTTTCTTTAGGGATGCGTATGCTTAATTTTGAGCGTTTAGAAGGGTAGTAAAAGCCAGATTCGTGGTCTTGTTCCCAGCCATTACCATCAGCCACACTAATATCATGAATGCCTGCGTTTACTTCGGCCAACCAGGGGACGTGTTTAAGTAGTGCTTCGCGGAGCAAATAAGCATGATCAATGGGTAGGATTTTACAGTGAATGTTAAACACGGCATCCTGCACATCTTCAGGCAGAGTAAAATGTTGTTCTTTAAGGTCTTCTTGCCAAAACATAGATTTCAATTTTAATGAAAAAATTGCAACAAAAAATAAATTATCAGTTCAAAGACGTTTCTTTATTAAAGCTAGCACTAACACACCGTAGTACTGGTAAGAATAACAATGAGCGCTTAGAGTTTTTAGGTGATAGTATTTTGGGTTTGGTAATTTCCAGGGAGCTTTATAAGCGATTTGATCATGTTGATGAAGGCAAGTTATCTCGCTTAAGATCACATTTGGTTAGAGGGCAAACATTGGCGCAGTTGGCCTTAGATCTTGAGTTGTCTAATATTTTGATTTTAGGTTCTGGCGAATTAAAAAGTGGTGGATATCGACGTGAATCTATCCAAGCAGATGCGGTAGAAGCAGTGTTTGGTGCGGTGTTTTTAGATTCAGATTTTGAAACAATTAATAGAGTAATCCTAGATTTATACCAAACATTATTGAATGAAATTAACCCTAATGATTCACTCAAAGACCCAAAAACTCAATTACAAGAATATTTGCAAAAACGTAGCAATACCTTGCCAAGTTACGAGTTGGTTAAAACAGTTGGTAAAGATCACAACGCGGTGTTTACTGTGAATTGCATTTTGAAAGATCAAGCCATGCAAATTGATCAATCTGCTAAAAGCATTAAAAAGGCAGAGCAATCTTGTGCCCAAATTTTATTGGATAAATTAATCGCCTTATGAGTTTTCAATCGGGATTTATTGCCGTTATTGGACGCCCTAATGTGGGTAAATCAACCCTTGTTAATGAACTGATTGGGCAAAAGTTGTCGATTACTTCGCATCGTCCACAAACCACACGCCATCGTATTCATGCAATTGACACCACGGATGATTATCAAATGGTGTTTGTCGATACGCCCGGTATTCACATGGGCAACAAAAAAGCCATTAACTCCTATATGAATCGAGCAGCAAGCTCTAGTATTAAAGACGTTGATATGATTCTTTGGTTGGTTGAATCAGGAAAATGGACTAAGGAAGATTCTCGAGTGCTGGAGCATGTGTCTCAAGTGGATGTGCCAGTTATTTTGTGTGTTAATAAAATCGACAAACTAAAAACAGCACAAGAAGTGTTGCCATTTTTAGAAAAGGTGGGGCAAAAATACCAACCTACTGACCTGTTTCCATTGTCTGCTTTTAGTAAGAAAGACACTAGCTCCCTACGAGCGTTAATCTTAAAATATTTACCAGAGCAAGCGATGATTTTTGATCCAGATTTTATTACTGATCGATCTGAAAAATTTGTTGTGGCTGAATTTATTCGAGAAAAACTTATGCGTCATTTGGCTGATGAGCTGCCTTACGACTTAACGGTTGAGATTGAGAAATATGAATTAGACGGAAACATGCAAAGAATTTCTGCCAGGATTTTTGTTGATAAGGCTTCGCAAAAGAACATTGTGATTGGTAATAAAGGTGACATGCTTAAACTTATTGGCACAGAGGCTCGCCAAAGTATTGAAGGATTTTTGGACAGGAAAGTGTTTCTTAAATTATGGGTTAAAGTATCGACTGGCTGGTCGGATGACAAGCGAGCACTTGCATCGCTAGGATATGACTAAAGTTGATCTTACGCCTGCTTTTTTAATTCATCGCAGAGCGTTTAAGGAGTCATCATTATTATTGGATTTTTTTACCCTTGAATACGGCAAAATTCGATTGGTGGGTAGAGGTTTGCGAAAATCTAAAACCAATATTCAAATGTTTCAGTGTCTTAATATTTCTTTTAGCGGTAAGGGAGAGCTGAAAACACTGAGCAATTGGGAGGTGGATGATACGCCAAGAATTATTAAAGGCGAGGCATTAATATTGAGCATGTATGTGAATGAGTTGATTTCACGATTATTGTTTGATCAAGATCCACACTTTAAACTGTTTGAAATTTATAAGCAATTTATCGTGCAAATTACTAATATGAATCAACAAGCTGGATATTGGTTATTAAGGTTATTTGAAAATAATTTATTGTCTGAGTTAGGGTATGCATTGGATTTGTCTCATGATATTAATGGTAATGATATTAATAAAAATAATCGTTATGAATATCAACATCAGTTGGGTTTTTTGCACGCCGATACGGGTAAAATATCAGGGAAATTAATCAATCAAATGTTAATTGAAGACATAGAAAATATGCCAGATGCACAACAACTAAAAGTATGTAGGGATTTGAATAGGCAGCGTTTAAATCCACTATTGGGCAATAAACCCTTAAAGAGTCGATCTTTATTTTTACTAAATAATAATTTATTATGAGTATTTATCTGGGCGTTAATATTGACCATATTGCCACCATTAGAGAGGCTAGAGGCACAAATTATCCTTCACCGACTGAAGGGGCTTTGTTGTGTGAAAAGTCTGGTGCTGACAGTATTACCCTGCATTTACGTGAAGATAGGCGACACATTCAAGATAGCGATGTTGAAATCTTGCGTGATCAGTTAACAACCAAGATGAACTTAGAAATGGCAGCCACCGATGAGATGATCGCAATTGCTGGCAGAATTAAACCACAAGATTGTTGTCTTGTGCCTGAAAAACGAGAAGAGCTCACTACTGAAGGCGGGCTTGATGTTGCATCGCAGATCTCTAGAATGCGCGATGTTTGTGTGCAATTGGCCGAATCAAAAGTCATTGTATCGCTTTTTATTGATGCACAAAAAAACCAGATTGATGCGGCTAAGCAGTGTGGTGCACCGGTGATTGAACTTCATACTGGGCATTATGCCGACACTACAGGCGCTGAACAAGAAAAAGAATTTGAACGTATTAAGGCCATGGCAACTTACGCACATTCGATTGGTTTACAAGTAAATGCCGGACATGGTTTAACCATGGAAAACACCTCGAAAATTGCAAAATTACCTGAAATTGTTGAGTTAAATATTGGCCATTCGATTATCGCTAGAGCGGTATTTATAGGGATTGAAGCGGCAACTCGTGAAATGAAAGACTTGATGGTAAGGGTTAGAGCGTGATTTACGGCGTCGGTACCGATATTATTAATATTGAACGTGTTGAGCATATACTCACCAAGAATAAGGAAGGATTTGTTAGGCGTGTATTGTCTGAGCATGAGCAAGCATTGTTTGCCAATAAAGGCGATAGCGCTTCTTATTGTGCAAAGCGTTTTTCTGCCAAAGAGGCCTTCGCCAAAGCTTTAGGTACAGGAATTGGAAAAATTGTTAGTTTTCAGGATTTAACCGTTAGAAACAACGAAGAGGGTAAACCTTATTTCATCCCAAGTGAGAAATTACGCTTGTATTTGTTGGATAAGAATATTAAGCATGCGCATTTAAGCTTGTCAGATGAGAAATACAATGCGGTTGCTTTTGTTGTGCTAGAAACTGGGTCAGAATAAAGGTAAATCAATTAATGTATTGACCGTAACCTGCTTTTTGCGCTTGTTGTTTAGTGCCATTACATCCAAACTTCTGTGCAGTTTGATAGCCAGATAACGCCATTGGGTTCCGTTCAAGGACGTTTATTGGGGTTTTGTTCATGTCAAACCTTTTAAGCCCTTTGTTCATTTGTTTAACGCCTGCGTGAGTAAGTCCTGCGCAATTTTCATTGTAGTATTTAACTGCACCGACGATAACCAACATCTCGTTTGGAGACAGTGCTTTTGCCGAAAAAGTTGTTAATAACAACATTATTGTAAGTATTTTTTTCATAACGGTTACCATTATACTCTAATCTATATTATAAGTCAATAATATAGATTGAGGTGGTAATCTATTTAACGTAGAAGCAAAGGTAATTAACACTGACATCGTGTTCTAATTTATAGATTTTAGTGAATGGGTTGTAAGTCATGCCAATCATAGATTTAAGTGATAATCCAGCGTGTCTAGCCCATTCGTCCATCTCACTAGGTTGGATGAATTTATCCCAATCATGGGTGCCTTGAGGTAGTAGCTTAAGAATATATTCTGCACCAACAATAGCAAATAAGTAAGATTTTGGATTGCGGTTTAGAGTTGAGAAAAACACATGCCCACCGGGTTTGACTAATTTTGCACAAGCTTTAATAATCGAACTAGGATCGGGTACGTGCTCTAGCATTTCCAAACAAGTAACCACGTCGAATTCACCAGCATGGTTTTCAGCCAATTCTTCAACGGGTATTTTTTGATACTCCACATCTAGCCCTGATTCTAGTAAGTGTAATTTAGCCACTTCAAGACCAGCTTCTGCCATATCAATGCCAGTAACTTTAGCGCCTTCAAGTGCCATGGATTCACTTAAGATACCTCCACCGCAACCCACGTCTAGGATTTTCTTGTCCTTTAAAGTATTGCCACAACGTTCTTTAATGTAGTTTAGGCGTAGAGGGTTGATATCATGCAAGGGCTTAAACTCAGAGTTCTTATCCCACCAGCGCGAAGCGAGTTGGGCGAATTTATCAACCTCGTCAAAATCTACATTACTCATAGCGCCTGAACAACCTCTAGCACTTCGTCAACATGACCGGCCACTCTAACCTTGTCCCAGTGTTTAAGGATATTACCATCGGCATCAATTAAAAAGGTGGAACGGACAATACCCATGTATTTTTTCCATAATTCATTTTTTCTTGGATCACACCAAAGGCGTTGCACAAAGTTTCTTCCGGGTCTGAAATAAGTTCAAACGGGAAACTTTGCTTTGCTTTGAAATTTTCGTGAGATTTTAAACTGTCTCGACTCACACCATAAACAACCGTATTGGCAGCTAAAAAGGCTTGATGATTATCTGAAAAATCTAAACCTTCAGTAGTACAACCTGAGGTTGCATCTTTCGGATAGAAATATAAAACAATATTGCGACCTTGCGTATCAGGAATGTTGACTTCTAAATCGCTTGTAGCGGTACAGGTAATTGGTTGAACTTTATTCATTGCTTGTATAATAGCGTGTTTAAAACGCTCATTTTATCACTTAGATGAATAATATCCGTAATTTTTCTATTATTGCCCATATTGACCATGGAAAATCAACTATTGCTGATCGATTTATTCAGTTTTGTGGCGGATTAAGCGACCGTGAGATGTCGTCCCAAGTGTTAGATTCAATGGATATTGAAAAAGAGCGTGGCATTACGATTAAATCCCAAAGTGTGACACTGGATTACAAAGCTAAAAATGGTGAAATCTACCAGCTAAACTTTATTGACACACCGGGCCATGTTGATTTTTCATACGAAGTATCGCGCTCTCTTTCGGCTTGCGAAGGGGCATTATTGATTGTTGATGCTTCTCAAGGTGTTGAAGCGCAAACGGTGGCTAATTGTTATACCGCACTTGATCAAGGCCTAGAAGTGGTCTCAGTACTCAATAAAATAGATTTACCCGCGGCTGATCCTGAGCGAGTGGTAGATGAAATTGAAGATGTGATTGGTGTTGAGGCGCATGACGCCGTACATGCCAGCGCAAAATCCGGCATTGGAATCCAAGACATTTTAGAACAAATTGTTGAGAAAATACCCGCACCTAAAGGTGAGGTTGATGCACCGATTAAAGCACTGATTATTGACTCTTGGTTTGATAATTATCTGGGTGTGGTATCGCTGGTTCGTGTGATTGATGGCGAGATTAAAGCCAAAAACCAAGATTAAAATATTCTCAAATGGCAATGAGCATTTGGTAGATGAAGTTGGTGTATTTACACCTAAACGTACCAAGACTGAAAGTTTAAAAGCGGGAGAGGTGGGTTTTCTAATTGCCAGTATTAAAAATATTGATGGCGCACCTGTGGGTGATACCATTACTAGCGCTAAAAACCCAGTGACTGAACCTTTAGAGGGGTTTAAGCCTGTACAGCCCCGAGTCTTTGCTGGTTTGTTTCCAATCTCAGGTGAAGATTATGAAAAATTCCGCGATGCTTTAGCAAAACTTCGCTTGAATGATGCGGCGCTGCAATACGAGCCTGAAAATTCTGATGCGCTTGGTTTTGGTTTTCGCATTGGTTTCTTGGGCTTGTTGCATATGGAAATCGTTCAAGAGCGTTTAGAGCGTGAGTATGATCTTGATCTCATTACTACTGCACCAACTGTAATTTATGAAATTTTGGATAGTAAAGGCAATCTTCACCATGTAGATAGCCCCTCAAAGATGCCAAATAATCAATCAATTGCTGAGTTTAGAGAGCCTATTATTACTGCCAATATCTTGGTAACCGATGAATTTGTTGGTGCGGTTATTAGTTTGTGTGTAGAAAAACGTGGCGTACAAAAGAGCCTGACTTACCTAGGTAGACAAGTGCAGTTAGTTTATGAATTACCACTGAATGAGGTTGTGCTTGATTTCTTTGATCGACTTAAATCAGTTTCTCGCGGTTTTGCCTCAATGGATTATCAGTTTGAGCGCTACCAAGAGTCAGACTTGATTCGCCTAGATATTATGATTAACCAAGAGCCAGTCGATGCTTTAGCGCTGATCATCCATCGAGATGATTCTGTGCGAAAAGGTAGGGAGATTGCTGAAAAGATGAAAGAGCTTATTCCACGTCAAATGTTTGATGTGGCGATTCAGGCCTGTATTGGCGTTAAGATTATCTCTCGTACTAATGTTAAAGCACTTAGAAAGAATGTAACTGCCAAGTGTTATGGTGGTGATGTCTCACGTAAGCGTAAATTGCTTGATAAGCAGAAAAAAGGTAAAAAACGTATGCGTAGTGTAGGGCGAGTAGATATTCCACAAGAGGCCTTTCTAGCCGTCCTACATATTGATTAAGCCAATAGGCGTTCTAATACAAACTTAGAGCCAAAGTAAGCCAATACCAAAATAGCAAAGCCGACTTGTATCGCTGTAATAGCTTGCTTGCCACGCCAGCCAAACAACCTTCTGCCAAAGATCAATGTGGCAAAAATCACCCAAGCAACTAATGAAAGTACAGTTTTGTGAATTAAATGCTGGGCAAAGAAATCTTCAATAAACATGAAGCCAGTAATGAGCGACAAGGTTAGTAAATAAAAGCCAATTCTGAGACTTTGAAACAGCAGCCTTTCCATGGTTTGTAAAGGCGGTAGTTTGTTGATAAAGCCATTAATTTTGCGTGCATGCAAGTGTTGCTCTTGTATTTTTAAAAGCACTGATTGACATACAGCTAGTGCGAGTAGGGCGTAGGCGGTAATCGATAAAAACACATGTGAAGCCAAATCAAGGCTCATATGAGTCGCCTCTTTGCCAGTTGCATCTGGAAAGGCAACACTAAAAATCAAAGTAACTGCTGCCAATGGATAAACAATAATGCCTAGCGCGTGAACTGGCTTTGAAATTGAAGACAAGAACAATAAAATAGCAATTAACCAAGCAACAAACGAGGCACTGTTAGCCAAACCAAACACAATGCCTTCACTGGTCCAAAAATCAGTAAAGTTAAGTGCTTGAGCGATAATGGCTAAACTGATTAAAAGTGAAGTGGTTTGTTGGTGGCGATGCCCGATTTCATCTTTGGTGAAATAACGCGCCAATAGTAGTGCTGCAGCCAAATAAGCAGCAATGGCAAGGTAAGATAAAATCATCAGTAACTTTGATTAATACAAAAACACTATAATACGATACTTTAGTCATATTTATTTAAAAAATGTTTGATAATTTAACCGATCGCCTCTCCAATAGTTTTAAAGTTTTACAAGGTAAACATAAGCTTTCTGAAGCGAATATTAAAGATGCTATTCGTGAAGTGCGTCGTGCGCTATTAGAAGCAGATGTCGCACTTGAGGTTATTAAAGTATTCCTAGATCAGGTTCAAACCAAAGCATTAGGCTTAAAAGTAAATGAGGGATTAAACCCATCTCCTGAGACACGCAACAGGGGGAAGGCAAGGCACACAGGGGATA
>AJXC01001570.1_pt1 | contig 10638 bp, 10 predicted proteins | sample 404948 | NCBI WGS metagenome assembly AJXC01 (sample SAMN02954314, study PRJNA77837) | marine metagenome | biome: aquatic; feature: Guaymas Basin Hydrothermal Plumes; material: sea water; isolation source: Guaymas Basin Hydrothermal Plumes and Background water depths 1600, 1775... ... | reverse complement strand
AATGATCTGGATTTTGTTGCAGATGGAACGGATTTGGCGGTGGTCTGGGGCAAAGGAGACTGGCAGGGACTGATGTGCGAACAATTAATGGTCGTGGAATTTACACCGGTTTGTAGTCCTGAGTTATTAAATAAAACACACCCTCTGAAAACTCCTGAGGATTTGATTCACTATCCACTGCTGGATGATCCGGATTACGATATATGGCAGGAATGGTTTGAAGAAGCAGGTATACANGAGCGAAAATATAAGCGTCGTACAGTCATCCGCGACTCCAATGTACTAATCAACTCAACTTTGGACGGCCACGGAATTGCACTCTGCGCAGTTGGAATTGTGCAGGAATATTTGGATTCAGGACNGCTGATCCGTCCCTTTGATCTTTCAATTACCGGAGGTGGTTTTTACTATCTTGTCTATCCTGAAAAAGCATTACGCAAACCGCTGGTGCGTTTATTCAAAACCTGGCTGATCAGTGAGGTCACAAAAATTGAATTTCAGGAAACCTCTCAAAAGTCTTTTTAAGTATGCAAATAGAATGGCAGGAATGGATCGGCCTCAGTCCGGCAATGTTTCTCTATGCACTGGTCGCCATAGGCGTTGCTGCTTTCATCCGAGGATACAGCGGTTTCGGTTTTTCGGCCCTGACCGTAACCAGTTTATCACTGATTTTACCTCCAGCAGAAGTAGTTCCTTCAGCATTCATGCTTGAAATNGCAGCCAGCATTTACATGCTGCCCCTGGTTTGGCGATCCGTTAACTGGAAGGTTTTGCGCTGGTTACTTTTAGGAGCATTACTGGGGACTCCTTTTGGAATTGCGGTTCTAACAACTATTCCACAAAAACCAATGCTGCTGCTCATTTCAGTAATAGTACTGGCGGCAAGCCTACTGCTTTGGAAAAAATCACAGACTAGCCAAACTGTAAATCGAGGTTGGACTTTTGGAGTTGGTTGTATATCAGGACTGATAAATGGTGCCGCAGCGATTGGAGGGCTTCCGGTTGTTTTTGCTTTTCCTTTCCANTTCAGTGGGATCTGCGTCTACTCGGGCCTCAATGGTTGCCTACCTTTTCATCACCGATCTCTACGCAGTTTTTCTCCCAGGTAGCCAAGAACTTATTTCAACCGAATTATTGGGACGCACAGTTCTGTTGTTAATTCCACTGTTTATTGGTATTTACATTGGACACCGCAGTTTTGTAAAAACATCTCCTGAATCATTTCGTAAATTTGTCCTCAGTTTATTGATTGTGTTGTCATTGGCAGCAATGATACGTGGTATTCTGCTTTAACTGCTTATTTTTGAAGTAATGCTTCATACTTGTGGTTTAAATAAAAGATTTAAAATACTAAATCCTTTACTATTTACTCAAGTTCATTTCAGGTTTGTATGAAAATAAAAACCGAATTTCCGCACAAAATACAAACAATAAAACACATTTGGATTCCCATGCCGGACGGCTGCCGTTTGGCCGCCCGAATCTGGCTCCCGAAAAATGCGGAACAGCAACCTGTACCGGCAATATTGGAATACATTCCGTATCGAAAAAATGACGGCACTGCTCTGCGTGATTCTCTCTATCATCCGTATTTTGCTGGACACGGATATGCTGCTATGAGGGTTGATATGCGAGGCAGTGGGGACTCTGAAGGAGTAATGCTGGATGAATACCTGCAACAGGAACTGGACGACGCGGTTTCTGTAATCGCCTGGCTTGCGGAGCAGTCCTGGTGTGACGGATCCGTCGGTATGATGGGTAAATCGTGGGGCGGGTTCAATTCATTGGAAGTAGCGGCTCTGCAGCCTCCCGCCCTCAAAGCGATTATTACGGTTTGCTCGTCAGACGACCGTTACTCTGACGATGTACATTACAAAGGCGGATGCGTCTTGAGTACAGATATGCTCGGCTGGTCTACAACCATGCTTGCCTGGAACGCACGGCCACCGGACCCTGCAGTGCTTGGAGAGAGTTGGCGTGATCGCTGGTTAGAGCGCTTAGAGCAAACACCACTGTTGGTGCGGCAATGGCTCAACCATCCACACCGTGACGATTATTGGAAACACGGTTCGATTTGTGAGGATTTTACGAAGGTGCAATGTGCGGTGTATGCGGTCGGAGGCTGGGCTGACCCGTACAGCAACGCAATTCCGCGAATGCTTTCCGGACTTACCTGTCCACGCAAAGCGCTGATTGGACCTTGGGCGCACGAGTATCCGCAACGAGCTTTTCCTGGTCCTCAAATCGGTTTTGCGCAGGAATGTCTACGCTGGTGGGATTACTGGCTCAAAGAAACAGACACTGGAATTATGGATGAACCGATGCTGAGGGCTTGGATGCCGGATAGTATTGCTCCCAGCACACATTATGAAGAGCGTCCCGGACGTTGGGTGGCCGAAGCAAAATGGCCTCCGAAAAACGACGAATCTCAAACCTGGTATTTAAATCGGAACGGCTTGAATCAAAATGCGGAAACGGACAAACCTATGCTTTTCCCAACCTCACAAACTGTGGGATTAAATGCCGGAGTGTGGTTTCCTATGGGTGCCGCTGGAGAGTTTCCCGGTGATCAGCGTTCAGCAGATTCAGGATCGTTGTGTTTTACTTCGGAAGCCTTTTACGATGGGATGGAAATCTTGGGAAATCCTGAAGCGACGGTCATGTTGTCTGCCGATCAAACTGAAGCATTACTTGCTGCACGTCTGTGTGATATTGCGCCAGATGGTTCGTCACTACTGGTGAGTTGGGGCTTACTCAATTTGACACACCGTAACGGACACGAAAATCCGGAAACATTGAATCCCGGCGAAAAATTCACCGCAAAGGTTCAGCTCAACGCCTGTGCCCATGCTCTCAAATCCGGGCACCGCTGGCGGCTGTCTCTTTCCTCTGCGTACTTCCCTCATGCCTGGCCCAGTTCTAAAATAACCAAACTAAAATTTTTCCAGGCATTGAAACTTATCTCAACCTTCCGTTCAGAAAAATCCCTCAGGAAGATACACAGCTTGCTGAGTTTTTAGAGCCGGAATGTTCTCAGCCATTGGCTACAGAAGAAATTAGAACTGCCAGCCGCAAAAGAACTATAGAGCATGAGGTAATTGAAGACAGTTTCACTCTCACTCACAGAGTGGACAATGGACGCTTTCGTTTCGTAGAAGATGGACTGGAAACTGAAGATCTTAGTTGTGATTCCCTTTCTCTAAATGAAAACAAACCTCTTTCTTTAAAAGTATGTTGTGAACGTACAGCGGGGATCGGGCGTGATGACTGGCAAACCCGCGTCGAAGCCTCTGGTACAATGACTGCTACATCCGAAAATTTTCATGTCACTTCCAGGCTGGAAGTTTTTGAAGGCGATCAGCGNTTCTTTTTCCGCACCTGGGATTTTAAAGTTCCGAGAGAAGGGGTTTGAAGTTTTNTGTGAGAATACTTTCTTTTTTGTTGACAAGCTGTTTTTTATGTATTAGGGTGTGACTTGATTTCAAGTTCATAGCGTTTTTGGAAATTTTATTGTTTTGAAACGCTCTGTGTCTAAACTAACTAATTGACGTCATTGTTAATGAATAACACTGATTGGCAATTCTTCATTAAAAAAGGTACAAATGGATAGTAAAATAGACCACATCAAGGATCAACTGAAGACCGGCTTGATCACCCGACGTGAATTCGCACACAAATTAATGGTGCTGGGTATTGCAGGAACTAGTGCAGGAACATTGCTGACTTGGGCGGATCAAACTCAGGCTGCAGGCAAACGCGGTGGACGTTTACGTGCCGGAATTGCTCATGGTTCCACCACCGATACGCTGGACCCGGCTACCTATGAAAACGGTTACATGAGTAAGATCAATTATGCCATCCATAACCATCTTGGTGAAGTAGATCATTCTGGAAACATAGGCTCCGGAATTGGCGGAAAGTTGGGATCCTCAAAATGGTGCGAAAACCTGGGTTTTTTAACCTGCGCCGGGGAGTGGAGTTCCACAACGGCAAAACGCTGGATTCCGACGACGTGATCGCTTCGTTTCAGCACCACATGGGTGAAACAAAGTCCCCAGCGAAATCACTGCTGAAGCAAGTCAAAAGCATTCGTAAGGACGGTAAGTATACGGTTGTTTTTGAATTGTCTGGGGGTAATGCCGATTTCCCTTTTGTAGCTTCAGATTATCATATCGCGATAAAACAAGCTTGGGATGGTGGAAAAATCAGTCCAAATGACGGTTTAGGTACAGGTCCCTATGTCCTTAAGGATATGGAGATGGGAGTGCGCTTTTTTGGAACACGCAACCCTAATTATTTTAAGTCTGACCGTGGCTGGTTTAACGAACTGGAAATGCTCTCCATCGTAGATCCAACTGCCAGGAGTAATGCCCTGACGACCGGTGAAGTTGATGTAATTGACCGTGTTGATTTGAAAACCGCCCACCTGCTTGCACGCAAGAGTGGAATCAAGGTTGAAGAAACAACCGGTACAAAGCACTATACCTTCCCGATGCGCACGGACACTTCGCCCTTTGACGACAACAACGTCCGCCTCGCGCTCAAGCACGCTGTAAACCGTGATGAGATCGTGGAAAAAGTGCTGTTCGGACACGGGGTTGTCGGGAACGATCATCCAATTGCACCCTCCCAGCCGTTCCACGCAGCTACTTTGCCACAACGCACATACGATCCGGACAAAGCCCGTTTTTACGCAAAAAAAGCCGGAGGTATCAAGGTGAAGCTTTCTGCGGCTGACGCGGCTTTTCCTGGAGCAGTCGATGCTGCAGTTCTATACAAAGAACATGCTGCTGCTGCTGGAATCGAAATTGAGGTGGTGCGTGAGCCGAGCGACGGTTACTGGTCAAACGTCTGGATGAAAAAACCCTGGGGTGCCTGTTATTGGGGCGGTCGTCCGACAGAGGACTGGATGTTCAGCACAGCATACATGGGTGGAGCCTCATGGAACGACACTTTCTGGAAGAATGACCGCTTTGACAAACTGCTCATTGAGGCAAGGGCTGAAACCAACCAGGCCAAACGCCGTGAAATGTACTATGAAATGCAGCAGATAGTACGTGATAAAGGTGGAGTTGTTGTTCCCATGTTTGCGAACTATGTCTTTGGTACATCTGACAAAGTCGCTCATGGAACATTGGCTGGAAACTGGGACCTGGATGGAGATAAGTTCCACGAACGCTGGTGGTACTCCTGATCGAGAAACAGGTAAAAAAGTAGCAAGAAGGGGCAAGGAACATGTGACAAGTAACAAGCTAGACTTTAACCTTGAAATGAGCCTATTGCTTTGATTCATATCCTCAAGATCGTGGCCCAGCGTATCGCGCTGGGTCTCCTCACCCTCTTTGCAATNTCTCTNATCATTACATTTGGGGTTGAGTTATTGCCCGGAGATTTGGCGGAGGCCATTTTAGGTCAGNNGGCAACCCCGGAAACCGTAAAAGTTTTCAGAACAGAGCTTGGACTGGATAAGCCTGCCCATCTGCGCTATCTCAGTTGGCTATACGGTATGGCAANCGGAGATATGGGTGTTTCGCTTGCCAACAAACGTGAAATTTCCGAACTGATAGGTATTCGTCTTTCCAACACCATTTTTCTTGGAGGGTTTGCTGCGGCAATTTCAGTTCCTTTGGCTTTATTTCTTGGAATCCTCGCTGCCCTTTATCGTAATACTCTTTACGATAGAGCTGTCAACGCCTTCACCCTCACTTCCATTTCGTTTCCGGAATTTTTTGTTGCATACATTCTGATCTTATTCTTTGCCATCAAACTCGGTTGGTTTCCGGGGATTTCCAACGTCAGTACAAATTTATCGTTGGGTGACAAACTATACCGTTCCATGCTTCCAGCTGCCACACTTACTCTTGTGGTTGTGGCACACATGATGCGTATGACACGGGCCGCTATCATAAATTTATTGGCCAGCCCTTACATTGAAATGGTGCGACTTAAAGGAATAAGTCCCATGAAAATTATCCTGCGACACGCACTACCAAATGCACTGGCTCCAATAGTAAATGTGGTTGCAATAAATTTGGCTTATCTTGTTGTTGGAGTGGTTATTGTCGAAGTTGTTTTTGTCTATCCGGGACTCGGTCAGCTGATGGTTGACAGTGTTTCCAAACGGGATATTCCGGTTGTACAGGCCTGCTCAATGATCTTTGCTTCAGTTTACATTCTACTCAATCTCTCTGCAGACATCATCTCCATCGTCACAAACCCCAGACTGCTTCATCCACGCTGATGTCGAATATACTCAAAATTATTTCCTCAGCGCCATTGAGTGCAAAATTTGGAATGCTGGTTGTTCTAATCTATTCCATAGTGGCAATTTTTGCACCCTTCATTGCCCCGTACGGTGAAAGAGAAATTCTTGGAAGGTCTTTTGAATTATGGTCAGAAAAGTATCCCCTAGGCACAGACAACCTGGGTCGGGATATGCTTTCACGGATGATTTTCGGTGCCCGTAATACAATTGGCCTTGCACTGAGCATTACGATTTTAGCTTTTTTACTTGGCAGTCTAACAGGCATGATTGCAGCCGCACTTGGTGGTTGGGTGGATCAGATTTTAAGTCGTATTGTGGATGTACTTATGTCCATTCCTTCATTAATTTTTGCCCTTTTGATACTCTCAATCTTCGGTACTTCGGTCCCTTATCTTATTGCTACAATCACTGTTATAGACGCCACCCGTGTTTTTCGGCTCGCTCGTGCCACTGCAATGAATGTGGTAGTAATGGATTATGTTGAAGTAGCTCGTGTCAGGGGAGAAAAACTCGACTGGGTCATCCGCAAAGAAATATTACCAAATATCACAGCACCACTNCTCGCAGAATTCGGGCTGCGTTTTTGCTTCGTTTTTCTTTTCATTTCCGCACTCAGTTTTTTGGGACTCGGTCTTCAGCCGCCCGCAGCGGATTGGGGTTCAATGGTCCGGGACAATGCATCACTGAATTACTTTTGAAGACATAACACCCCTCCTGCCTGCAGGAGCAATTGCACTGTTAACAGTTGCGATAAATTTCATTGTCGACTGGATGCTTCACAAATCAAGCGGGCTCAAGGATGTTAGCTGACGCAAAGAAAAATTCCGGAAACGAATCTTCAGCAACCTTACTGGAAGTGAAAGGGCTCAGAATTGAAGGGCTTTCAGAAAAAGGTTGGCAGGAAATCGTTTGCGGAATAGATTTAAAACTGAAGCGTGGAGAAATCCTGGGTTTGATAGGTGAGTCTGGAGCAGGAAAATCAACCATCGGTTTGGCAGCAATGGGATTTGCCCGCGACGGTTGCAGAATTACTTCAAGGAGAAATAATTTTTGATGGAATCGAATTGTGTACAGCCTCAGAAGAACAGAAAAGGAANCTGCGTGGAAACCGTATTTCTTATGTCGCCCAAAGCGCAGCTGCCGCTTTTAATCCTGCACACCGCCTGCTAAACCAGTTTGCAGAAGGCCCGGTAGATCACAAAGTAATGTCCCGGACTGAAGCTAAAGAAAAAGGCCGCAAACTTTACCGGAGTCTTGACCTCCCCGATCCGGACAATATCGGCGAGCGTTGGCCGCATCAGGTTTCCGGAGGCCAGCTCCAACGCATGATGGTAGCCATGGCGATGTCCTGCGGACCGGATCTGATTGTCTTTGATGAACCAACCACTGCATTGGATGTAACGACTCAAATTGAGGTTCTGAAAACGATCAAGGAAATTGTGACTGCCCGTAACGTATCGGCTATATACATCACTCACGACCTGGCGGTAGTCGCACAGTTGGCAGACCACTTGATGGTTTTGCGCTACGGGAACCTGATTGAAGTAAATAGCACCGGCCAGATTCTAGAGGCACCAAAACAAGAATATACACGTGCATTGCTGGATGCCCGCACCCGTCATGAACAAACTGCTGTACAAATTTCGGATGCGGAAACTCTGCTCAGCATCAATTCGGTTACAGCCGGTTATGGCAATGGGCCGGATATTTTGCAGGAGGTATCGGTTTCGGTGGAGAGAGGCCGAACTGTTGCCGTGGTCGGTGAGTCCGGAAGCGGGAAAAGCACCTTGGCCCGGGTAATTACAGGACTCCTTCCTCCACGTTCCGGCGAGATACACTTTCAATCTGAATCGCTTCCACCTGCACTTGCCCAACGCAGCAAACAGCAACTCCGGAAAGTTCAGATGATTTATCAGCTTCCGGATGTAGCCCTAAATCCACGCCAACGCGTGCGGGATGTAGTGGGCCGTCCCTTGAGTTTTTATCTCGGTTTGAGCGGGAAGGAACGTGAACACCGAATCATTGAACTGCTGGAGCATATTGAACTTCCGGAACACTTCATCGACCGCCTTCCAGACGAACTGTCCGGAGGCGAAAAACAACGTATCTGCATTGCCAGGGCACTGGCGGCAGAACCGGAATTGATTATCTGCGACGAAGTGACTTCTGCGCTGGATACCATTGTTGCTAAAGCAATTCTGGATTTGCTCCAGCGGCTTCAGCGCGAATTGAGTTTAACATATCTGTTCATCAGTCACGACCTTGATACGGTGGCTAGTATTGCCGATCAGGTAGTGGTTCTCTATGCCGGAAGGATTGCAGAGCAAGGTCCCAAAGCTGCTGTTTTCCAACCGCCTTTCCATCCTTACACACGGCTTCTGCTTTCATCTGTGCCGGAAATGCGTCAGGGCTGGCTGGAGGAAACTCTATCCACTCGTGAAGCCAAAGCTGGAATTGCCCGTGAGGTTAAAATTACTGAACGCGGCTGTCCTTTTGCAGAACGTTGTCCAGTTGCCATTCCGGAGATCTGCGTACGTGACCGTCCACCACTTCAGACCCCTGCATCCGGACACGTTTTTGCCTGTCAACACGCTCCGGAAATGCTACTTGATCATTCTGCATAAAATAGAATAAAGAGAAAAATTATTTAAATTCAGTTAGAATTTGTACCCGGATTGTGAGATTCTCAAATAATTATTATTTTTCAAAAAGATTTTTAATAGGATGAAAGTATGAAATCACGAGCCGCAATTGCCTGGGAAGCTGGAAAGCCTCTGGAGGTAGATATGGTTGATCTCGAAGGACCTAAAACCGGAGAAGTGTTGATCAGAAACGTGGCCACCGGAGTCTGTCACACAGACGCATTCACGCTTTCCGGAGAGGATCCGGAAGGCATTTTTCCCTCCATCCTTGGACACGAAGGCGGAGCAGTTGTTGAAGAAATAGGCAAGGGAGTCAGTAGCGTCAAAGTCGGAGACCATGTCATTCCACTTTATGTTCCGGAATGCGGAGAGTGTCAATTTTGCAAATCCGGAAAAACTAATTTATGCCAGTCCATACGTTTGACACAAGGAAAAGGATTGATGCCTGACGGGACTTCGCGTTTTTTCGTCCGGAGGAAAAACCTTGTTTCACTACATGGGAACTTCGACATTTTCCGAATACAGTGTTTTGCCGCAAATTTCGGTCGCCAAAATCAATACGGAAGCTCCCTTGGAAAAAGTGTGTTTGCTCGGCTGCGGGATTACTACCGGAATTGGTGCGGTTTTAAATACCGCAAAAGTGGAAGCTGGAGCGACGGTGGCAGTGTTTGGGTTGGGCGGTGTTGGGCTTGGTGCAATTCAGGGTGCTGTTTTAGCCAAAGCCAAACGCATCATTGCCGTGGACATCAATGAAAGTAAAGAAGAATTTGCAAGGCAACTTGGCGCAACCGATTTCGTNAATCCCAAAAAATTACGATAAACCGATACAAGAAGTTCTAGTAGAATTGACAGACGGCGGTGTGGATTATTCTTTTGAATGCGTTGGGNAACGTAAATTTGATGCGTTCTGCTCTGGAATGTTGTCATAAAGGTTGGGGCGAATCAATAATTATCGGAGTTGCGGGAGCCGGACAGGAAATTTCTACACGACCTTTCCAACTGGTTACCGGACGAGTNTGGCGTGGTTCTGCTTTTGGAGGAGTTAAGGGGCGCTCGCAGTTGCCGGGATATGTGGAAATGTACATGAACGGAGAAGTCAAAGTTGATGAATTCGTAAGCTACACTATGCCGCTGGACGAAATCAATCGGGCATTTGACTTGATGCACGAAGGTAAAAGCATTCGCTCGGTAATTCTGTTTTAACCTTTTTCAAGCTAACTGTTTTTCTTTTCAATATTCATATTGTCGTAAAAAGTCCCAAAAGCGTGTCATTTCGAATGAAGCAAGAAATCTTGCATGAGCTGCTACACTAATCATTAAGATTTCAGACTGGTTGCGAAACAATCAAAATTGAGAAAAATCGAATTCTTTCTCCTCCAAAAATAACGAACTATGACCAACACAACGTTGCGAGTTTTGAGTTATAACATTTACTGGGGTGGACATCGGCAGCCGCTTGAACGAACCATCGAAGTGATCAGGGAATCCGGGGCTGATTTNGTGGGCATTCAGGAAAATGTAAACCGGGAATACGAAGACCAGACTCCGGAGATAGCCAAGGCCCTGGGATTTTCCTATGTGAGGCACGCCGTTTTGGATGCACTTGAAGAATTTGGTGCCAAAGGCAACAAGCTTCGCGCACGCTGGACTCAGCAAGCCGGGCAATCAACTTTGAGCCGTCACCCGATTACGGCACAATCTCCCGGAGGTTCCGGTATTCAGGTGGAATTG
>AJXC01001289.1_pt1 | contig 10659 bp, 13 predicted proteins | sample 404948 | NCBI WGS metagenome assembly AJXC01 (sample SAMN02954314, study PRJNA77837) | marine metagenome | biome: aquatic; feature: Guaymas Basin Hydrothermal Plumes; material: sea water; isolation source: Guaymas Basin Hydrothermal Plumes and Background water depths 1600, 1775... ... | reverse complement strand
CCTAGTAGAAGGAATTGAAACTGTCCGATGAAGCAACGGTTCTGAAACACCAACTTCCCAGATGCGGAAATCTAAACGAACACTTTTGGCGTGTGCAACCGGTAAAATACGAACCGGAATGGTTGTTTTGAGCAAGCCGCCGGCTGGAATTAAAAAATATTTGGCAGGAAGCTTTTCCTGAATTCGAGTTTGCCAAAATTGTAAGGACACTCGAATGAGGCGGGACACTGGAGCAGGATTGATGATCTCATAAAGTAAGTCTGACTTATTGCTGTCTTTATCTCCTTCAGCTACATTTTTCGAAGATTTTACTGAAAGACTTTTTAGTTTTGGAATAATCTCGCTGGGCTCATAATTTTTCCAGTATAAACGCTGCATTGCTCCCAGCCAAACTTCTGAGCGTTCATGTTTATCCAGTTGACGCCATCTTGTTAACAANAGCGGTATATCTGAGGCGTCACCAAGCATACCGATCAACATCGCAATTTGCCAGGAATGATTATCAGATTCCGGAGTCTTTATTGAGTTTCTTAGAACAGGCAGACCCCATTCCGGATATGTTATAAATGCCTGCATTGCTTGAAATCGTTTTTCTGGAGCAGTATCAACCAACATCGGTAACCAGCGGTGCTCAAATCCATACTTAACCTGTTCTTCAAAAAAAGCATGAGCCGGCGGTATTCTTAAGAATCCAGCGGGAAATAACATAATCATGTAGAACTGGATTATCAGAAGTAATTTTATATACTTTTTCAAATTCCGTCCTTCCATTGTTTGTATCCGTACTCGATGGCATGAGCCATCTGATTTTTGTGAATTTTCCTGCCAAAGCGTTCCGCTTGAAGCTGAAATGCTTCCGGAGTAAAATTCATCCATATTCGTTCCATTTCGACTACTGCTTCGCAAAGTGAGTCCACTTTTTGATCATTAAAAAACAATCCTGTTTGCTCAGTTACCGTTTCCAAAGCACCTCCGGAAGCAAAAGCTATCACTGGAGTATTGCATGCCTGTGCTTCCAGCGGGGTAATACCAAAATCGTCTTCGCCCGGAAACAAGAAGGCACGCGCCTGCTGGTATAATTCTACCAATTTTTCACTCGAAAGATCACCAAGAAATTCAATGTTTTCTCCAGCAATTGACCTGCAATATTCTTCGTCTTGACCGCTACCCACTATTTTAAGCGGTAACTTTAGTCGGTTAAAAGCTTCCACTGCCAAATCCACCCTTTTATTTGGTGCAAAAGCTCCTACCATTAGATAGTAATTTTTTTTTGTGTCTCCTGGTCTAAACCGGGAAAGATCAACTGGTGGGTAAATAACTTGTGACTCACGGCTGTAATAATCAAGAATTTTTCGGCGAATGTTGTTGCTGATGCAAAGAAAAGTATCTACACGTTTCGCCGAATTTCGATCCCAACGTTGCAAATACGGGCGCATTAATTCTGCACCAATTCTGACAGGCCAAGAAGTTCGAGGCTGACGAAAATAAGTTTCAAACTGATCCCATACATAACGCATTGGAGTGTAAATGTAAGAAATATGATAGACTGAGTCATCGTGTTTCACTCCTTTTGCAACACAATGGCTGGAACTGATTATAAGATCATATCCGCTGAAATCAAACTGCTCTATCGCCAGTGGGAAAAGAGGAAGATAATGTCGGTATTTTTTTAAACCAAAGGGCATATTTTGAATGAAAGATGTACGGATGCGCATGGACTCAATCGCCCGTGAAAGCTTGCCCTTATCATGAATTAAAGTAAAAAGATCTGCTTCAGGAAACAATTCACATAGTACCTCCAAACATTTTTCACCACCACGCATTCCAATCAGCCAATCGTGTACCAGCGCCACTTTACGCCCCTCCAGTAGCGATACTGTCATTTTTTTTTCTTTGATCAGTTTTGGAAGCATACCCATGTGTTTCAATTCCGAATAGTGATTTATATCAACGGATGGATGGTCCTGCTCATGCTCCCAGGTAGAAGAGTAAGGAATGTGTACTGCGTGCCCTCCAATTTGTACAATTGGTACAATGTCTGAGCGCATTGAATTTCCAATCATCATGAAACGAGATACATCAATTTTGTGTTGAGTTAATATTTTTTTATACGTCTCAACGGTTTTATCACTGACAATTTCCACAGCAGCAAAATAGTCAGCCAATCCGGAGCGTGCAATTTTTATTTCCTGATCAATCAAATCGCCCTTGGTGATAAGCAGCAAGTTAAAATTTTTGGATAATTCCTCAACTACTTCATGAACATTCGGCAGCAATTCAATGGGGGCAGCTAACATTTCGCGTCCAAAATCCAAAACCTGCTGTATCTCTTTACCACTTACACTGCCACCTGTCAGTTCAATCGATGTCTCAATCATAGAAAGAATAAAACCTTTGATTCCATAACCGAAGTGCTTGAGATTCTTTAACTGAGTTGAAGATAAAGTTTGATCTACTACTTCAGGTCCATGGGACGAAAGCATTTCACGAAACTTTTGCTGAGTCATAGTAAAGATAGACTCATTATGCCAGAGGGTATCATCGGCATCAAAGGCAATTACATCAAACATCGTTTAGTTTGTTGTAATCAGAGAGCGGGTAAAAGCAGAAGAGATAAACAGTTGGCAGGAAGCCAATTCAGAAGTAACCGTAAAAANCAGGATGGAAAAACATAGCTTCAGCTGTTTTTGTANACAGCTCCGGGTGAGAAAAACAATCTCACCCAAGAGGCTTCAAAAAGATTGACACTGGCGCTCCTCAACTAACATTTCTGTCAAGGAATCACGCATTACGTTGATCATTATAACGTCCTTGCGTGTCTTTGCCGATGCCTCCAATAGATCCAATCCCAGACCAATTGAAATGTCCTGCTGAGTTAAGTCTTCCAACTGCAAAACAATATGTTTTAGCGAAGAATTCATCTTCCTCCTTACGGCTTCAAATTAACCGGAATCATTGGCCGGATTTCAAAAAAACCCGTGCCTAAACAACTATCTCCCGGTATACCGCTTATTCGATGCAGTTACTATGCCTCCGATATTTGTTTTAAAAGACGTGCCATTTCAATTGCGCAATCCGTTGCATCACGACCCTGGTTACCAGCTTTAGCACCGGAACGCTCTATGGCCTGTTCAATGGTATCCGTCGTCAGGAGACCAAAACTAACCGGTACTCCGGTTTCCAATGAGGCTGAAGCAATTCCACTGGACGCATTTGCACAAACGTAATCATAATGCGATGTTTCACCACGAATTACAGCGCCCAAACAAACAACAGCATCATTTTTACCATTCATGGCTATTCTTTTTGCTGCTAAAGGAAGTTCAAATGCTCCTGGGACACGTATCACGGTAACATTATCTTTATTTCCACCGTGACGCACAAAAGAGTCCAGGGCACCTTCCAGCAAATGTTCACAGATAAATTCATTAAATCTTGCCACCACAAATGCTATTTTCAGATTAGCAGCCTGTAAGTCACCTTCAATTTGAACCATGTTTCTCCTTAAATTATAAATTTAAGCTTAATCAGTCTAATGTAAAATCTCTAGATTTTGCAAAATCACGGAGCATCCTGAAATGGAAAATACCTGTGTCATGACTATCGCTCCAGTAAATACGAAGAGCATAGTTACCCACATACTCACTTCTCAGGGAGTGTATATCTTTGGGGATACTTTCGGTGTCCAAAGTCTTCTTACCGCTGAGTTCGTCAATACAACTTGCACAGGGACATGCGTCCCGCAAATCAAAATAACTGATATGGCTTTCTTCACCGTCTTGCCAGAGGATATATACTTCATCTCCTAAAAGAATTTTTTCCGGTTTGGCTTTTTTCTTTACTTTAAGCATAATAAACAGAACGTTTCAACTAAGTTACTCTTTTTACAAGGTGGTAGAGTTAGAAAAATAGAATTGCATGTTAATTTACAGTAATTGAAAGAACAACTCAAGCATTCCTTAGGCATAACAATGTATGCTATCGTGAGGAACATTGTAATTTTTACATAACAATTAGAGTAAAACCATGGCTGAAACCAAAGAAACAGGAGAAAAAGCTGTAAAATTCGGAAAAACACAGGATGTATCACTAAAGACTATTGAAAAGGCTCCAAAGGATACGCAGGAAAAATATCATGCTATCTCATCAAAAGGAGAATCCCTGAAAATAGTGGAAGCCGATGTTCTCAGCAGCAGTACCAAAGATGATATAAAAAACACAATTGCCTAAAGCAATTGTGGTAAAGAAAAATCTTAAAAAAGACGTAGAAATTCTTTATGCCAGCTTCAAAAAATTTAAGGAAACTCACAGTAATGCTGAAGAAATAAAAGAATTCAAGATGGCATGCGACAAAGTGATCCTGGCCGCACAAAAAATCTCATACTGAAATAAAAGAAAAAAGTCTATACAATTTACGATAAAAAGAAATAAATCCCTTCCTTTCTATTTTGATACCCCAAATCCATGAATTCCGGAAAACTTATCACTTTTGAGGGACTTGATGGCTGCGGAAAGAGTACCCAGTTAGAAAAAGCACATGACTGGCTGACCAGTCGTGGTTATACTGTCCTCAAAACCAGAGAGCCCGGCGGCACAAAAATTGGTCGGCAAATCCGTAGTATTCTTCTCAATCCGGAACATAAAGAACTACAGCCTGAAAGTGANTTGCTGCTCTATTTGTCAGATCGGATCCAGCACCTTCAAGAAACAATAATTCCGGCAAAAAAAGCTGGAAAGATTGTACTGTGTGACCGCTTTCATGATTCAACAGTAGCCTATCAGGGCTATGGCAGAGGCTTGAATTTGAGCAGCATTGAGTCTATTGTAGATCATTGCATAAATCCTTATGCTCCGGATTTGACTATTTTCCTGAATATTTCTCCTGAGACCGTTGCTGTACGTTTGGAGCAGCGTCAAAAACAAACAAAAAAGAATCGACTTGACCTGGAATCATTGAACTTTTTCAAACGTACTGCACAAGGATTTAAAGCTTTATCTGCAGCTGAACCTGAACGCTATGTTTGCCTCGACGGCGAACAGAAAATTGAAGTTNTCCATCATGAAATCGTTGCTGTNTTANAGAAACGATTCCATTTCCAGGATCTCAGTTAGGAATTTNGGCTNCTAATTNCGTTTAGGGACCTAAGGTAAGGGAAAGTTGTTTAAAGGAACAAACGTCCCAGTGTTGTAACTCTATCCATTTTAAATAACTCCTAATAAAATTACATGGAATTCTCAGGTTCGATAGTTATGGTGCTTGTTTTTGTGTCACTGTTATTTGCTGTTTCTAGTGNTATCCTTGCATCAAAAAAAATAGAGACTTTATTGGCTGGTTCTTTACAGGACTATTATTTGGTCCCTTTGCTTTATTTGTAGTATTACTTCCTTTACTACCGGAAAAAACCAAAGATAATTCTAAGCTCTGGACATCTTGGAAATTCTGGACAGTTTGGGTTTCTTTATTTGGATTGATTGCTCTGTTGGCCTTTGGGTTTACTACCGACCCCAAAAATGTGCCTTCTCCTCTGGTTGGGCGACCTGCTCCGGATTTTGAGTTGACGGCTTTGAAAGGCGAAGAAACAATCCATTTAAGTGAACTTAGAGGTACGCCTGTGCTACTGAATTTTTGGGCTTCATGGTGTCAAGAATGTAAGGTGGAAGCCCATATTCTGGAAGAATTTCACAAAAANTATGGTTCGGAGGCAGAACAAATTCGAGTAATAGGTATTGCCATTCAGGATACTCTGNAAAACGCACAAGCTTTTGCACGCCGTTTTGGTAAAAGCTATTTTCTGGGCTTGGATGATGATGCCGGTAATATTGCCTTGGATTACGGAATTTATGGAGTGCCGGAATCTTTTTTCATCGATCCGGATGGTATGATTTTCTATAAACAAATTGGGGGAGTGACTCCAGAATTACTTGTAAATAAATTTGAGCCATTTCTGTGAAAGAGGCTGCACATCATGTTTTCAGGGTATAACTCTTAACCGCACACTATAGGGAGCTTCAGTACGTAAGTATTTAGGCAACTCACCAAAACGTGCTTTACTCAGTCCATTCAGCACGGCAAGCTGAAATTTTACTGATTTTCCCGGCTGGGTTAGTTTTTGTTCCACCACTTTACCGAAACGGTCTATACTTAATTCTATTTTCAGTTCCAAACTAGGATCAAATCGTTGATGCGGTCGAAAATGTGAGGAAAATTCATGCCGTAATTCTTCGTGAAAAAAGATGACCTGCTAAATACGAGACGAAGTTTTTTTATGAGTTTCTTTGCCATTTTTGATGTGGTACGATGTCTTTTTATGAGTTTCTTTCCCATTTTTTGAAAGTACTATCGTTTCCTTCTACTGAATTGTTATCTTGAAGAAGCGAAACTTCTTTCACCTGATTCAGAATCTCCCTGGAACTGTCCTGCAAGTTTTTTTAACTTCATTTTTTTCGGCAATGAGCTTTCTGAATCGTGGATGTTTATTAAAAGGCACATCAGACCCATCATCCGTTTCAGCTTGAGACTCGACTACCTCTGCTGAAATTTCAGGCTGTTCTTCCTGCCCTTCTTCGGTTTTCATCTCTTCAGAATCTGTCTCTTCAGAAACCCCTTCCTGGGGCTTTGCATTTGACTCAGCCAGATGATGCATTGGAGGGTGGTCAAAGCGGAACTCAACTTTTAACTCTTTATCCGGAAACGCCTCTGGAAGAGGAGGCAGTGGTACCAGGATGGTTGCTTCTTTTGCTGCTTCACGCATGATGTCTGAAATTTCACCCCTGCTATTGACCTGATAACTGCTCACAATACCACTTCTTTCAACAGTAGCCTGGACGAAAACCTCTCCGCCTTCAGGTTTGGAACCTGATAAATAATCTTGCGGTGGGTGATTGCGCCAATGGTAATATACTAATTGGCTCCAACGTTCAATGTAACTTTGATAATTCCAATCGTAATTGCTGAGCCTGTAATCCTGATAAAAACGAATTGTCAATTCGGGACGAAACAATTTGCTGAGTTTTTTTGTCTTTGANAAATTGGAAATTTTTGATTTTGAAACTGGTAATTCCTGAGATTTGGCAATTGTGTCTGTAACCGGCATCTCTGGTTTTTGGAAAACTCTCTATTAATTGGAGGTCTGATTCAGGGAAATCAACACTGTCCAGCAATTCAAATTTGAGAATAAATTGAGGTGAGAGCATGGCTTCAGTTTCAGTAGGACTTGCCTCTTTGAGATAATCTTCGTCTCCAGCAAAACTATTACCGGAAAAAAATACCCACTGACCTTCATTAAAATTAGCCAGCCAGCTGTGCAGTGATGTTCCGGGAAGGATCAGAGTGTCGTAATCCAAGTCTGTGTAGGCATTGTTCCAGGTTCCCATTGTGACCCTGAATTCTGGAGTAGTTTTATTTTCAGTAGCATTTTCAGGAGGAACCATTGCGAGTTCAATTTCCAAATAAGCTTTACCATTACCAGTAGTAAGTAGAGTACGAATACGACCGATCCACTTTGTTAAGACCCTGCCCTTTAGTTGCTCAGCCAAAAATTGTTGTCGTTTTTGTCGTAGTAAAAATTTTTGAACAGCATTGGGAGAGGCTTGGTATTTGGCAGCATATTCTGCTAAACCATTCATGAATTGTTGCTGAATTTCCGGAATCATTGCTCCAAGTATTTCCGGAGATGGATTGATGTTTTTGACAGTATTTTTCGGTTGCTCACTCCAAACTACAGTCGCAAAAACAACACAGCATATCAGTAAACATATTCCAAAATATTCTCTATGATTCAGCATTGTCTCTTTTTTTCGATCTAATGTAATCCGGATCCTTCATTAACTATCAAACAACATAGCAGTATCTGTAAACACAACTTCAATCTTGAGTTCATACTCACTGTTTTTCTCCCTTTTTGTTAAACTGGACAAGAAAGATGTCTTTCCCACCACTGTATTTTGCTCCATCCATTCGACCTTCTGTAAAACCTGTAACGTATATTTGTCCTTCAGTTCCAATAGCTAAACCTAAGGGGCGTTCGTTTTCCGGTGTACCAAATTGCCGAAGCCAGAGCAATTCGCCTCCCGAATCCAGCATTGCTAAAAAAGCATCCTCCTTTCCGAAATGAGATTGCTTTTCCATACTACTTTCAGTATAGCCACCCACGAGCAAGTTCCCTTCTGGAGTCCACAAAGTAACCGTACATTGTTCAGATTTCGTGCCTTTGAAAATATATGTCCATAATTTTGTACCTTCGGCATTATATTTTGCAACAAATGCATCATAATTTTCTTGCATATCTGTACCATTACTTTNAGTTTGAGTAGTGTACCCAACCAACGCAACTGCTTCATCAGATAGAATTGCCAGTGAAGTCCCCGAGTCATCGAGCTTTGTTCCAAATGTTTTGCTCCAGCGTTTAGGACCCATCTGATACATTTTCAGCAGAAAAACATCTATACCTCCTGTTGATTTTTTCCCGTCAAGAGACCGCATCATACTTCCGGTAAGATACAGACCAGTTCCTGAATCAGCGGCAATTGCCTGAAGACTGATCCCTGGATTTAATTCAGTCGCCCACATTTTTTCGCCGGTTTTGCGGATCTTCATTAAATTGAAAGGAGATGCGGCAGAAACATAAATATGTCCTTCCGAATCCAATGCCATTCCATTTCCTGATACTGTTCCAGAAATTCCGATTACTTTTGAAGATAATTTTTTGCCATTTACATCATAAGTCAACTTAATAACAGCAGAATTGTTTTTTCCCTGCGAAAAGACCACTCAAAACTAAGTTGNCCTGTTTTTTNCATTCGGCAAAACTGCAGCCTTAACTGAGCGTCCAAAACCAGGTTGATGAATCCANTTCAAGAAACCNCTTGGGGCATATTTTGCCAGAAATAAATCTGATTCTTCTCCACTTTCACTTACACTGGTGTTTCCTGNAAGATAGACATTACCATCCTTATCAACAGTAATTGCAAAACCGGTATCGTCACCTTGCGTCCCAATTTGTTGGCTCCATGTCGTGCGAAATCCAAGTTTAGTTGTAAAATTTTTTCCCAACAAAGCACCATTTATAGCTTTTATTTCAGAACTCAAACGTATTTGATGAAACTCTTGTGCAGCATAAACTCCTTTGGGATACAGCACGATTCTTTTATTACCGTCCTCTAATTCCGGCAGATTCATGCGCACACAATTTCTGAAATTATAGGAGCTAATTTGTATGGTACCTGAACATTGCGTATCTTCAGTGTTGACAGTAAGCGTCAGAGGATCAATTGGAACACTAAATTTTAAAACAATTTTTTCATTTCGTTTAACAGTGATTGCATTGTCTCTCGGTTCTATCGAAACAAGTTTTGGAGTTATAAGTGAAGTGTTTTTTGGTTTTTCACAACAACATTTGCTGTTCCGCCGCACCCTCCCAAAAATACATTCATTAGAAAGCTTACAAATACAACTGAACAAGTAATTTTGGTTGTTAAATTCAATTTATTAATTTTATTCTTCATCTGTGAAAACCATGACATTTATCTGGTTCCTACTATGCGATTTTACAGCAAGCATGTCAATGTCTGAGGCGCTTGAATTAATTGTAGAATCACAAAGATACAGAATTAAATAAGAAAATATGTTAGAAATAAATTCTACACAGAATGACACTTTATCAACAATCCGCGTGTTTATTTCTCATACTTTTCGCTGGAGGCGATGGCTGTTACTTTGGCTAATGTTCTCAGCGTCCAGCATACAAGCTCAGCTTATAATACAGAGTTCAGGACATGAGCTTGCTGATGAAAAAAACTAGTTTTTTTGTTCACTCTNGAAACAGGCTGAAGAGCGCCAACTNACTCNTCATCCTTTATTGGCTGAAACTTTTACACTTTTATTCATTTGGTGAATCAGTCGGCCAATGGAGTTTTAAAAGTGATATAGTCAGTAGCGGCTTTTTTTCTTTCACAAGAAGGAAAAGTCGATCCGACAGCGGAACTTAAAGCAACTTTAAAAGCATTGCTTTCACCGCTCAGTGGNGATCCTAATCTACATGCACGGTGTAAGTTTATTGCCCGCTACAACTGGCTCCGCAGTAATCTTGATTTTCCGGAATTACCAAAACTGTCCTGCCCTCTATTTGAACGTTGGTCGAATCTAGAAGAAGCAACTGGAATCAGCATAGTATTTGTCTCATCTTATTTAAAAAATCCGGCTTCAACATTTGGACATCTACTCCTCAAATTCAATTCGCAAAACCGTTATTTTGGACATTCTCTCCTCAGGCCCACATTGAATTTTGGGGCAATGATTAATCCTGATGACAACCCTTTAATCTATGCTTTACGAGGACTATTTGGGGGGTACGACGGAAGATTTACTGATGAACGATTTTATAATTTTAATCATGTTTATGGAGAAAATGAATTGCGTGATTTGTGGGAGTATCCACTATATTTTACAGTTGAACAGCAGCATCGTGTGGCCTATCATGCATGGGAATTGCTACAAAACGTAAACTTTACTTATTATTTTTTCCTCGATAATTGTGCATATCGAATGGCAGAATTATTGGAAATGGCGTGGACCGACACAACTCGAATCAATACTTCCAGAGCAATTTGGACTATTCCGGTCGATGTAGTGTTTAAACTAAAAAATATCAAAAAAGAATC
>AJXC01001969.1_pt1 | contig 10667 bp, 17 predicted proteins | sample 404948 | NCBI WGS metagenome assembly AJXC01 (sample SAMN02954314, study PRJNA77837) | marine metagenome | biome: aquatic; feature: Guaymas Basin Hydrothermal Plumes; material: sea water; isolation source: Guaymas Basin Hydrothermal Plumes and Background water depths 1600, 1775... ... | reverse complement strand
AATAATGATAACGTGACGATGGTTCGTGGTTCTGGTGTTGATGTAAAAATTTTTATCCCCGCTGAAGAGTCTACAGGTGTTCCAATTGTAATGCTAGCTTCTCGTATGCTTTGGGATAAAGGGGTTGGAGAATTTGTTGAAGCTGCTAAAATATTAAAACAAGATGGAGTTGCAGCTCGTTTTGTTTTGGTTGGTGATAGCGACCCTGAGAATCCGGCCTCAATACCTAACGCTCAACTTAGTGAATGGCATGAACTTGGTATAGTAGAGTGGCGGGGAGAGAGGAGCAATATGTGCGAGGTGTTAACTCAAGCGCATATTGTTTGTTTACCATCATATCGGGAAGGCTTGCCTAAAGTGTTACTTGAAGCTGCGTCTTGTGGAAAGCCAAATTATTGCTACCGATGTGCCAGGTTGTCGAGAGATTGTTCATGATGGTGAAAATGGAATACTTGTTCCACTGAAAGACTCTATTGCTCTTGCTAGCGCAATTAAAGAATTAATTAATGATTCTAGAAAAAAAGGAAAAGAATGGGTACAAATGGACGAAGACTTGTTGAGAATGAATTTTCAGAAGAGATAGTAGTTTCTCAAACTTTGAAAGTTTATCAAGAGTTGTTAGTCTAAAAATGCTAAATATCTTAGTTACAGGTGCAACAGGCTTTTGTTGGTCAACATTTGATTGAATGTCTTAAATTAGATGGATACAATATTAAGGCTATTTCAAGAAATTTAATACTTGGCGTAGATACGGTCATTTGTGATTTTTTAAAGGACGATATTCCAGATAATGCATTGAAAGGTATCGATATTGTATTCCATCTTGCAGGTTATGCACATGACTTGAAAAGTGAATCAGGAATAGAACAGACTTATCAAAAAATAAATGTTGATATTACTTCTAAACTGCTATTACTATCAGTTAAAAATAACGTTAAAAAGTTTATTTTTGTGAGTAGTGTTAAAGCAGGTGGGGTTTCTAGGCAAGGTAAATGTGCTACCGAAAAATCCTTATCTGAACCAGATGGGGGTGTATGGAAAAACCAAACGAGAGGCAGAGTTAAAGATATTAGAAACAGGTCGTGAGTCTAGTATGCATGTATCAATTCTACGCCCTGCTCTTATTTATGGACCAAAGGTAAAGGGCAATTTACAATTAATGATGCAGGGAATAAAGAAAGGTTGGTTTCCACCATTACCAGAGATTGGCAATAGACGGTCTATGATTCATGTGGATGATATAGTTCGAGCGCTTTTGTTTCTTGCTAATAATAAAAAATCCAATGGTGAGGTGTTTATAGCGACAGATGGCAGGGTATATTCTTCTCGTAATATATATGAAGCCATGTGTTACGTATTAGATAAAAATATTCCCAATTGGAGCGTGCCTCGACTTTTGTTTAATGCTATAGCCCGCCTAAGTAGTGGTTTTAAATATAAAATGGATAAATTATTAGGCGATGAATGTTATTCTTCCAAGAAATTACAGTCTTTGGGATTTAAGGCGCAGAAAGAATTAAAACAAATGAATGAAACGGATTTTTGATATAGTACTTGGCATTAGCATGCTTGTTGTGTTAGCATTACCAATGTTATTTATCGCATTATTGGTACGGCTTACATCACGTGGAAAAGCTATTTATTGGTCGGATAGAGTTGGTAAGAATGGGGTGTTTTTTAAAATGCCAAAGTTTCGCTCAATGAAGATTGATACGCCTATTGTTGCAACGCATTTGATAGAATTTCCGGATTTATTTCTATCACCTATTGGTGCATTTATTCGCCGCTCAAGTTTGGATGAATTGCCGCAGATTTTTTCTATTTTAAAAGGTGATATGAGTTTTGTAGGACCTAGACCTGCCTTATTTAATCAAGATGATTTAATTGCTTTGCGTGTAGAAAAAAAAGTGGATCGGCTAATGCCAGGTATTACAGGCTGGGGCACAGGTCAATGGCCGGGATGAATTATCAATATTAGACAAAGTTGATTTTGAAGTGGAATATTTGAACAACCAATCACTATTGTTCGACATAAAAATACTATGGATGACTTTTGTAAAGGTTATTAAGAGAGTTGGAGTGGCGCATTGATTGATAGAATCATTTCATTTTCTCGTAGAGGTAAACAGTTAGCGATGATATTGGCTGACTCTNTATTTTTAATTTTAATTTTATTATTNTCATTTTCATTAAGGTTAGGCTATTGGTATTGGCCAGAAGATACTAATTTATTATTGGCAATTTTTAGTGCGCCAGTAATCGCTTTTNTAATTTTGTTAAATTTTGGTTTGTATAGAGCGATTATTCGCTTTATTGGTTTTAGGACAGTATGGGCAATTGCCCAGGCAGTATCAATCTATGCAGTAATCTGGGGCGTTATTGGTTTTATGATTGCGGTTGAGGGAATCCCACGTTCGGTTATCTTAATCAATTGGGCCTTAACTCTATTAGTAATAGGGGGCTTACGTCTGAGTGCACGTTGGTTATTTTCAGAAACATACAATAGTAGCAATTCAAAACGAAAAAATGTTGTGATTTATGGTGCTGGCTCTGCTGGTAGGCAATTATCAATAGCGTTAATGCAGTCAAAAGAATACAATCCAGTGGCCTTTTTAGACGATGAAAGTAAAATACATGGACATTCTATTAACGGGTTAGAGATTGTTTCATCGAGTAATCTAAATCGTTTAATTAATGAAAAAAATGTAGCTGAAATTCTACTGGCTATTCCTTCAATATCCCGTGTGCGCCGTAATGAGATTATTAGTTTTCTCGAGCCTTATCCAGTTTTGGTTCGTTCATTACCAGGTGTGGCTGAGTTGGCACAAGGCAAGGTAAAAGTCACTGATTTACATGGAATTAGCATTGAAGACTTATTAGGTCGTGATGCTGTACCTGTAAAGGAAGAATTGTTAAGTTTTAATATCTTGGATAAAATAGTAATGGTCACTGGCGCAGGTGGATCAATTGGATCTGAACTTTGTCGGCAAATTTTATTGTTGAAACCTAAAATATTAATACTATATGAGTTGAATGAATTTGCCCTTTATACAATTAACAAAGAGTTACTAGACTTAAGTGTTATAAATATAGGGGTATTCCCAATACTAGGATCTGTAAATAATAGCAAAAACGATTAAGTAGAGTAATTTAAAAAGTTTGGTGTGCAAACAATATATCATGCGGCCGCATATAAACATGTACCAATGGTGGAGTTCAATAATTCAGAAGGGGTGAGTAATAATATTTTTGGTACACTTAATATAGCAAAAACTGCCATTGATGAAGGCGTTAAAACCTTTGTATTAATTTCAACAGATAAAGCCGTACGCCCTACTAATACAATGGGGACAACTAAGCGTTTTGCTGAAATGATATTGCAAGCGTTATCAAAAGAACAGAATAAGACTCGATTTACCATGGTGCGTTTTGGCAATGTGCTCGACTCTAGTGGATCGGTGATACCACTGTTTAAAAAACAAATTAAGGATGGTGGTCCAGTTACAGTGACTGATAAAGATATTATTCGTTACTTCATGACCATACCCGAAGCAGTTGAATTAGTGATTCAAGCTGGCGCCATGGGGCAGGGAGGTGATGTATTTGTATTAGATATGGGTAAGCCTGTTCGTATTGCGGATTTGGCTAAAAAAATGATACACCTAAGTGGATTAACAAGTAAAAGATAGTACTAATCCTGATGGCGATATTGAGATTGAATATATAGGGCTTAGGTCTGGAGAAAAGTTGTATGAAGAATTATTGATTGGAGACAATGTGTTAGAAACAAATAACCCAATGATTATGCGTGCTCAAGAAGATACGTTAGCTTGGAATGATTTAAAGTTACTTTTAGNTAAATTAGAGAAAGCCATTAATAGCGATGATCAAAAAGAAATTACGTGAGCTACTGATAAAGGCTGTACCGGAATTCGAGCCCCAATGTGATATTAAGGATTTATTGTACTCAGATTAAACAATGCCTTGCTCCCTAGCGAAATAGTTAGTAGCTTNAACATAGCCTTTGACGCTTCCACAATCAAAACGCTTGCCTTTAAATTTATAGGCGATTACTTTGCCTTGTTTTGCTTGAGTGAGTAGTGCATCCGTGATTTGAATTTCCCCACCTTTGCCAGGTTTGGTATTTCTAAGAATATCAAAAATATCTGGCGTTAAAACATAGCGACCAATGATAGCCATATTAGTTGGTGCATCTTTTGGATCTGGTTTTTCAATCATGTCAGTAACACGATAAGTATCGTCAGTACCATCAACTAAGTCCCCAGCAATGACGCCATATTTATCAGTTTGATCCATTGGCACTTCTTCAATGGCTATTACAGAGCATTGGTATTTATTATAAATCTCTACCATTTGTGTCAGCACACTGTCTCCATTATTGATGCATAAGTCATCTGCTAGATGGACGGCAAATGCCTCGTTGCCAATTAAAGNCTCTCCGGTTAGGATCGCATGACCCAAACCCAGCATTTGTTTTTGACGCACATAAGTGAAGGTAGAATTTTTACAAACTTCGTTCACTTCTTTAAGTAATACCTCTTTTTTAGTGCCTTTGATTTGAATTTCTAGTTCCAGTGATCTATCAAAGTGGTCTTCAATGGCTCGTTTGCCTTTACCGGTCACGACCGCCATATTGTTCATACCGGCTGATAACGCCTCTTCTACAGCATATTGAAGTAAGGGTTTGGTAAGAATTGGTAGCATTTCTTTTGGCACGGCTTTAGTGGCAGGTAAAAAACGTGTGCCATAACCGGCAGCTGGAAATAAACACTTTTTAATCATTGTTTGTCCTTGAGTTCTTTTAGTTTTTGTATCAGAATTTGTTTGCCAGATTCTACGCCTGGTTGATCGTAGGTATTGATATTTAATAGATCACCAATCAATGATGTCAACAACTCATAGTAGTAGATTAGTTGACCAATGCTAAATTCATCTTGCTTTTGTATTGTTATTTCATCAAGTGGGATTCTTTGAGAGGTGTTTAGTGATTCAAAAATAGAATTTTCTTGGAGGTTAATCAGTGTTGAGAATTTAACATTATTAATTAAGTCCAAATTTTCTAAACTGGCTAATGTAATATTCGGGACAGTTTGTTGATTGTTGAATTCTTTGAGCTTAATAAAGGTAACGCCTTTTATCCTCTTGTGCCTTCAGTGAGTAGTTGTAAGAAAGAGTGNTGATCCTTTGGACCTGTAAGTCCAATTGGTGTTAAACCAATGTTAAATGCTGAATTTTTTTGTTTTTTACCCAAACTTTCGCCCCAAAGTTGCACATACCAATCGTTAAAAAACGAGAGTGAATCGCTGTAAGAAAATATAGCATTAATATTGTAGTTGGTCGAATTTTTAGCATAGAAAGTGGCTTTTTTTAGTAATGCTTCTTGCATATAGCCTTTTTCAAAAAAGCTGTTCTTAATTTTTTTAGCGCCTTGCAATAAGCAATCAACTTTAACATCAGCAAGTATAAGTGGGATGAGGCCTACAGCACTGAGTACTGAGAAGCGACCACCTACATTATCTTGGATGTTAACAATAAGTCCACCGACTTTTTTAGCGTGTTTCTCTAGTGGTGAATTTTTATCTGTAATAAAGGTAAACGGTAGGTAATCGGTTGCTGAGCCATTGATGAGTCCGAGTGTGTATTTGTAAGCAGCGATGGTTTCAATCGTTGATCCAGACTTAGAAATAACCAAAAAGTGTACTGACTCTAAGTTTAATCTATTGCAGATATTGGTAATAGTGATAGGGTCTGTACTATCAATAAAATGTAGGTTGCGCTTAAGTTGCCTAACAGGTTTAATAAAATGATAAACAGCTTTAGTACCCAAGCTAGAACCACCAATACCGATCACCACAACATCGCTAATATTAGCTAATCCTTGTATTTTATCTAATTGCTCTAGATAGTTATCGATGTAATTAGTGTCTTGTTCTGGTAGGTTGTAGTAGCCAATATTGTCTACTTCCTTTTGAATACAGGTTAAAAGATCTTTTTCATAGTCAGAAGAAAAGTGCAGTGTATTAATCATAATGCTACTCTACCGTAACTGATTTGGCTAAGTTACGAGGTTGGTCAACATCGGTGCCTTTAATCAGTGCTACATGGTAACTGAGTAATTGCAGTGGGATGGTAAAAATAATGGGTGCGGTGATTCTGCCTAAGTCAGCAGTAGTTGGAACAATGGTCATGCCTTTCATGGACTCTACTTTTGCATTTTCATCTTCAAACACAATCATTTCTGATCCTCTAGATTTAACCTCTTGTAGATTGGATTTTAGCTTGTCCAACAATCGGTCGTTAGGCGCTACAGCGATCACTGGTGTGTCTTTGTCAATTAGAGCGATGGGGCCGTGTTTGAGTTCACCAGCAGGGAAGGCTTCAGCGTGAATGTAGCTAATTTCTTTAAGTTTTAGTGCGCCTTCCATGGCGATGGCATGCATAGTGCCACGACCCAGGAAAATTGCATTAAACTTATNTCTNANAGTTTTAGCCAGTTCAATGATTTGATCTTCTTGCTCTAGGGTTTTTTTAATTAATCCTGGTAATCGATTTAGACCCTCCACAATTTTTAGCTCTTGTTGTTTTGATACTTGATTATGGCACTTCCCAATGGCCACGGATAACAGTGCAAGGGATACTAGCTGAGTAGTGAACGCCTTGGTGGATGCTACGCCAATCTCAGGACCGGCGTGAGTTAAAAAAGTTAACTCTGATTCACGCGTAAGGCTGGACTCAGCTGTGTTACATATGGCTAGTGAGTGAATGTTAGTATTGTATTTTTTAACAGCCTTTAATGCCTCTAGAGTATCAGCCGTTTCACCGCTTTGACTAATGGTAATAAACAGCGTGTTGTCCAGCACAATAGGCTGACGATATCGATATTCACTTGCCACTTCAATGTGGGCAGGAATTTTAGCGATGTCTTCTAACCAATATTTGGCTACCAGACCTGCATTGTAGCTAGTGCCACAAGCAATGATCTGAATTTGCTTGGTATCTTTAAAAATCTGTTTAGCCTCATGTCCAAATGCAGAGGTAAGTACCGTATCTTTAGTGATGCGTGATTCTAGCGTGTCACGAATGGCTTGTGGTTGTTCAAAGATTTCTTTGAGCATGTAATGGTCGTAACCACGTTTTGAGACTTGTCCACTTTTTAGTTTTGAGATTTTTATTTCTCGCTCAACTTNGTTNCCATCTTTATCGTAAATCGTTACAGATTTAAGTGTAATCTCAGCAACATCACCCTCTTCNAGAAAGATAAATTCTTTGGTNATATCAAGTAAGGCCATTTGATCTGAAGCAATAAAATTGCCTTTATCACTNAGCCCAATGACTAAAGGTGAGCCGCTTCTTGCAGCAATAATACATCCTGGATCCTTAGGTGAGATTACGCCTACACCGTAAGCACCTTCAAAAGTTTGAATGGCTTTTTGTAGTGGCTTCTAGTAAAGTACTACTGTCTTTTAATGCTTTGTGGATAGCATGAGCGATAACTTCAGTGTCTGTATCAGATGTAAAGTCGTAACCTTGAGTTTCTTGTTCGGCTTTTAAATCAAGAAAATTCTCAATAATACCGTTATGCACCACACTTACTGTATGGTTACAGATATGCGGATGTGCATTGCTAGATGATGGCTCTCCGTGAGTGGCCCAGCGGGTGTGAGCAATACCAATTGTACCTTCTATCGGGGTTTGTTTTTCTTGAATATTTTTTTCAAGATTGATGACTTTACCAACGGCTCTTGCTCGATTCAATTGATTGTCGTCCGATAATACGACCACTCCAGCAGAGTCATAGCCTCGGTATTCAAGTCGTTTTAGACCATCCACTAAGACAGGTACAATGTTGTTTCTACAGATTCCCCCGACGATTCCACACATAGTTTATTAATGTTGAATGATAAATTTTGAATGTTTAATGAATTGCTTGGAATTATAGCAAGCTGTTGATTTTTAAGTCGACTAGATTGCAACTAATTGTTTTGAATCAAAAGCAAGTTTTTGTTGGTTGTTTAATATTTTAAGCAGTACAATAACGCGTTCGTCAGCGTTATAACTACTAAATATTGCTTTCTGCCCTTTAAAAGGACCGGAAAGGATCTCCACCTTATCGTTTTTATGAAATTTTGATAAATCAATAATTTTGTCAGTTGTTTGCTGTTGTTGGTCTTTAATAAGATTAACAATTTGATCGGGAACTTTGGCAAATTCTAAGCCAAACCGAACAAAATTAAGCACACCTGTGGTTGATCGAATGGGTGACCAGTCTTGAGATTCATTATCAAGCTGGACAAACAAATAACGCGGGAACAGTGAAACTTTCCTACCTTTAATGTTGGCTTTTGGATGGAAAACGGTATACCTTTGATTTTCAAGGTTTTGCACAGCAGTGTATTCTTGTCTAGGTTTGGATTGAATGAGGTACCAATTTTTCATAAGTTGGGATATTATAATCCTAAAATCGTTTTTTTTTTTGCTTTCTGGAATTAGCTCCAATATAAGACATTATCACGGATAATCTGTTTTATGAAAATTGACTTACACAATCATTCGTATTATTCAGATGGGGTTTTGTCCCCAGTTGAGTTAATTCGTTTGGCCAAAGAACAAAGATGTGACGTTTTTGCGTTAACCGATCATGATACGACGGATGGACTTACTGAAGCCAAGGTAGAAGCGAATAAATTAGGTATTAAATTTATTCCTGGTGTTGAGGTATCAGCCATGTGGAGTAATATGACTATCCATATTTTAGGCTTGGATATAGATATAGATAATAAAGTACTTCAAACTGGCTTGAAACAGCATCAAGATTTTCGTCAATTTCGTGCAGAAAAAATGGCTCGTGGATTAGGCGGTGCAGGGGTAGTCGGTGCCATGGAAAAACTAAAGCCATTGCTAAAACTAGCATGATTACACGTACACACTTTGCTCAAATGTTAATCCAAGAGGGTGTTTGTAAAGACATGAAAAGTGTTTTTAAGCGTTTTTTAACCGGTAAAAAACCTGGTGGTGTGGGTGGACAATGGGCGCAATTTGACGAGGTAATTGAGTGGATACATGTTGCTGGCGGTAAGGCAGTGCTTGCACATCCACTACGCTACCGTATGACTAATACTAAAGTTAAAAGAATGATGAGTGATCTAGCAGCGAGTGGTTGTGATGGAGTTGAGGTAGTTACTGGGAGTAGTAATACTGATGAGATTGCTCTAATAAGTCAATGGGCAATAGAGCTAGATTTACTGGCATCGAGTGGCTCTGATTATCATGGCTGGCCAAATCAACGAGTGCGCATTGGTCGTCTGCAGGACATGCCGAATTCAAATAAAGCTGTGTGGAATTATTGGTAGTGAAGAGGCTTGATATTTGATTATGGCTAAAATTATTGAGATTCATCCACAAAATCCACAAAATCGCTTGGTAAGGCAAGTGATTGATGAGCTTCATAAAGGTGCAGTCATTGTCTATCCAACTGATTCTGGTTATGCGTTAGGCNCTGCACTTGGTAATAAAAATGGNNTNGAGCGTATCAGGAAAATTCGTCATTTATCTAAGCATCATGACTTTACTTTGATGATGCGAGATCTTTCACATATTGGTGAGTACGCTAAGCTTGATAATAATGCCTTTCGCTTGCTTAAAAAATCCTACCAGGTGCTTACACCTTTATTTTGGAAGGTGCGCGAGATGTGCCTAAGCGTTTATTACATGAAAAGAAAAAGACCATTGGGTTACGCATATCGAACCATGGCGTGGTGCAAGCCTTACTTACACAGTTGGACGAGCCACTGATGAGCGTATCGTTGATTATTGATGGTTATGAATTTTATGATATTGATGATGTGCGAGATGCGGTAGAAAGCCAAGTTGATGTGATTATTGATGATGGTTATTGTCCACCAGAGCCAACAACCGTGATCGATTTATCAGNCGGTNGTATTGAAATTATTCGCNNNGGTGCAGGCGANACNTCANTTNTNGNNTAGATATTATATGTATAATAGTACATATTTAATGAAATACTTTTTGTAATTATGAATGTACAATCACACAAATCTACTTTTACATTGCCAGGATTTATTGTTGAAGAATTAGATAATATGGCAAAAGAGTTGGGGCTTAAAAAAAGCCACATGGTGTCTGAAGCCTTGTCTCAGTATTTTGACCGTCTTGATTTAGAGGTTGCGCTTAAGCGCTCAGAAGAGGTTAAAAAAGGCATAACAAAAACTGTAACTTTGGATGAGATTAAAAAAGAGTTAAATTTGAGTTAATGTCCAAATATAGCGTTGAATTTCATCCAGCTGCTAAAAAAGAGTTGGGTAAATTAAATATTCAAATTAAAGTTTTTATTNTTGAATCNTTAGAATTNTTTATTNATAANTATAGTGAAAGCTATGAAATAACNTTATTAAAATCTTTCGAANACTTTAAGCGNTTAAAAAGGAAANTGGAAANGGTTTTTATCGATTAAGNCTTAGAAGTTATCGGATTATTTATGAGAAAATTGATAATCGCTTAGTTATCCATATTGTGCGTATCGCTCACCGCAAGGAAGTATATTAGGGTTATATTGTGCGTATAATTCAAATTTTTATTATAAAATATTGTCGCAATTGAAAACTTGCACAAATTAGACAAAAATTCTT
>AJXC01001268.1_pt1 | contig 10721 bp, 7 predicted proteins | sample 404948 | NCBI WGS metagenome assembly AJXC01 (sample SAMN02954314, study PRJNA77837) | marine metagenome | biome: aquatic; feature: Guaymas Basin Hydrothermal Plumes; material: sea water; isolation source: Guaymas Basin Hydrothermal Plumes and Background water depths 1600, 1775... ... | reverse complement strand
GCTGTTTGAATTTTGCCATCCGCTGATCATTGATTAGTTCGGTTGAGGGAAGTTCCATAATTTCGATCTTCTGGTTTGTTGCTCTTTCAATTGCGTGCAGCATTGATTTTTCACGCGGAGCAACAAATAAAATTGCGTCGCCTTGACGACCGGCACGTCCAGTACGGCCGATACGATGGACATAACCTTCTGTATCATGAGGAATATCGTAGTTTATCACATGGGTTATGCGTTCAACGTCCAGTCCGCGTGCCGCAACGTCCGTGGCAACCAGAATATCCAATTTGCCACTTTTCAAACTCTCAATCGAACGTTCGCGCTGATTTTGTTTTATATCACCATTTAATGGGGTGGAAGCATATCCGCGTGCCTCAAGTTTTGCAGACAACTCTACCGTAGCCGTTTTTGTTCGGACAAAAATAAGTATCGCCTCAAATGGTTCTGCTTCCAGGATACGCGTCAGCGCATCCAGTTTATGCATCCCGCTCACTGGCCAGAAACGTTGACGGATCGTAGGGGCAGTTGTGGTTTTATCCTTAATGATAATTTCTACAGGGTCTTTCAAATATCGCGTGGCAATCCGTCTTATCTGATGCGGCATGGTGGCAGAAAAAAGAGCAATTTGTCTTTCCTTAGGTGTTTGCTCAAGAATCCACTCAACGTCATCAATAAATCCCATCCGCAGCATTTCATCTGCTTCATCCAGAACAAGTGTGCTGAGCTTATCAAGTTTCAAAGTACCGCGACGCATGTGATCCATCACGCGTCCTGGAGTTCCAACCACTACATGTGATCCACGCTTCAAACCTCGTATTTGCCCACTATATTCCTGACCTCCGTAAATCGGCAGCACATGAAAACTTTTCATATGAGATGCATATTTTTTAAAGGCTTCTGCGACCTGAATCGCTAACTCTCGGGTAGGTGCAAGGACCAAAACCTGCGGGTCTTTCTGCCGTAAATTTAAGTTGGAAAGCAAAGGCAGAGCAAAAGCTGCTGTTTTACCAGTACCGGTTTGTGCCTGTCCCAATACGTCTTTCTTTTCCAACATCAATGGAATAGTTTGCTCCTGAATGGGGGTGGGAGTTTCATAACCAACTTCGTCTAAAGATTTTTGGAGAGCAGGTTTAAGTTCGAATTCACTAAATGTGGTAGCCATTATAATTGCTTAGGTGTGGGGTATTTAAATATAATTGTATTTTTGTCGGTCTTGTAAAATGTCTGAAATCCACCCAGTACCTAAATAATCAATCCGGTAATGGAAAAATTCAAAAGGCTATTTACGTGAGGGCTCATCTCGAGCGATGGGAAAAGTCTTAATGATTTTAGAGTTGTCGCTAATATGAGGTTTATCGCTTCGCTCGAAATGATACGGTTTTATAACTTTTTATGAGTTCATAATATATGACTTACTACTGAAAACTTTATTAAACCGTAAACTTACATTTTTCTTAACTTCTTAGTTTCTCATATTTTGACAACAGATAAAAGATACAATGCTTAAATTACAAATATAAATGGGGTTAACCGGAAACGAATTTCTTTTACCAACATGTGCTTGAACTTGGATCAAGTACTGAGACTTGCTTCAATTTTTAAAAAAGGAGAAACCGCGTAAACGCAAAGAATTCATCACCACCGAGACTGAACTGAACGCCATTGCTCCTGCAGCAAGCATTGGATGTAAAGCCGGTCCGCCAAAAGGCACTAACAAACCAGCAGCAATCGGAATCCCGACTACATTGTAACCAAAGGCCCAAAAAAGATTTTGGCGAATGTTCCTCAAGGTCGCACGGCTGAGTCGCAATGCGTCAGCAACGTGCCGCAAATCATTTTTCATCAGCACCATGTCCGCCGTTTCCAGCGCCACATCGGTTCCGGATCCCATTGCAATGCCGACATCCGCCTGTGCCAATGCCGGAGCATCGTTGATGCCGTCACCAATCATGCCCACGTGTCCGCCCCGTGCCTGATACTGCTTTACAATTTTGGATTTTTCTTCCGGAAGAACTCCAGCATGAATTTTAGTGATTCCTGTTTTTTCCGCAACTGCCTCCGCAGAAGTTTTTTGATCACCGGTGAGCATCACAACTTCCAAGCCTAATTGTTGAAATTTTCGGACCGCTTCAGCACTTTCAGGTCTAGCTTCATCTGCCAGACATATCACACCTGCTAAGTCTCCATCAAGGGCAACAAAAATCGGAGTACTTCCGGAAGGAATTTGTTTTGCCAAAATATTCGGGACCTCGGAGAAAATATTTTCACTTCGCATCAAAGCCGGATTTCCGACAAAAATTAAATTTCCATTGCAAACGGCTTTTACACCAAATCCGGATTTTGCTTCAAATGCAGTAATTTCCGGTAATGTAATGTTCGCTTTCAAATTCTGTTTTTCCGCCTCAGCAACTACAGCTCGTCCCAAAGGATGCTCGGAGCCTTGTTCTACTGCCGATGCTAATTTCAATAATTCGGTCTGGTCCTGTTTTTGATTTTTTGTATCAACTGTTATAATTTGCGTAACTTTCGGACGGCCTTCGGTCAGCGTTCCGGTTTTGTCCAGAATGAGGGTGTCGAGTCGATGTGCTGCTTCCAGAGCAGGAGCATTCCGGAACAAAATCCCATGCTGTGCGGCGGTTCCTGTTCCAACCATAATCGCAATCGGCGTAGCCAGTCCCAAAGCACAAGGACAGGCAATCACCAAAACGGCGACAGTGTAACCTAAAATTTCATTGGCGGATNCTCCGGAAAGCCACCACCCAACTCCGGTAAAGGCCGCAATTACCAAAACCACAGGAACGAAAACGCCTGCAACTTGATCGGCCAAACGTGCTACCGGTGCTTTGGCCAGTTGAGCGTTTTCCACCAGCCGGATTATGCGGGACAGTGTTGTTTCTCCACCCACATGCTGTACTCGAATCGTGAGCACTCCGTTGGTGTTGAGGGTTCCTCCGGTGACTTCAGATCCACTGGAACCGTGATCTCCAACAGTTTTTTCAACGGGTAGCGGCTCACCAGTGAGCATCGATTCGTCCACAAAACTTGAGCCTTCCACAACGATTCCATCTGCCGGTACAATACTTCCCGGACGAACACGCAGCACATCTCCGGGATGTACCAAATCAATTGAAATGCTTGATTCCTTTCCCTCATGCACCAGAACTGCTTCTTTGGGACGCAATTTCAACAACGAACTAATCGCTGCCGAAGCACGGCTGCGGCTTTTGGCTTCGAGCGATTTTCCCATCAAAATTAGTGCGATGATCACACCTGCTGTTTCAAAATAAAAACCTTCTGCGTTCAGTTGCGTTCCAAATAAATTCCACAAACTGAACCCAACCGCCGCAGCAGTTCCCATGGCTACGAGGGTATCCATGTTGGGGGTACGATGCAACAATGTGGAAATACCTTTGGTATAAAAATCACGTCCGGCCCAAAGCACAGGCAAAGTCAACAGCAATTGAATCAGCCCGTAGCGCTGGGGTTCCTTTTCCGGAGCAAACCAGTTGGGAAGTGCAAAACCTAACATCGGCCCCATGGCCAGCAAAACAAGCGGTACTGAAAATCCAAGCGCCACCCACATTTTGCTGCGGAATTTCAAGTATTCTTTTTCCGACTGCTCGGATGGTTCCGGTGCATCCTCAGTATCCTTCAATCGCTGAGCCTTAAATCCTGCTTCTTCAACTGCGGATTCCAGAACCGATGGATTCGCGATTTCCGGATTGTAATGAACGGCTGCCCGGTTCAGCGCAAAATTGACTTCCGCCAAATCTACACCATCTACGTTGCCCAGGGCTTTTTCCACTGAATTCACACAGCCGGCGCAAGTCATCCCCTGAATATCCAAATTGATAATTTGTATCGCTTGTTCCATTTTTCCTCCAAAATTAAGGAATCTTTGCATGTTCGATTTATAACAAAATCCAAAAGAACACATAAACCGGGTAGGGCTGCATTACACGGCGGCCTGAGGCGGAGACGTAGCAAGGCCCTATCGTTTCATCATTCTTTTATACCTTATAGGGGTATTATGTTCACGTCAAGCTAAAAAATAATTNTTTCCCCATTGAAACTTTTCCAGACTATGTGAAGGTAAAATTGTGTCTCTCAGCTTTATTTTTCTTTTCTTCACTTTTTAAGGAACCNCATCTTGCACGCAACGCTACTCATCACAAACTGCGATAAATCTTCCGCTCGCTATTTAATAATTAAATGATCCTTCATTGATGGAGAACACCATTTAACTTATATCTTCAAAAACAAAAACCACGACGCATCCAGTAAGTGATGCGGAAACAGGAATGAGATGGTAATGGGGAATTGTTAAAATAGATTAAGAAAGTTATAATCCCTAAAACCAACTCCATCATCTCCTGTGATTGCCCCCCAACTAATTCTTAACAAAAACACACCTTCACAACCTACCCACAATTCTTGTAAAATCAAACTAAACACTAAGAAAATAAAACAATTGACAAGGGGCTACTTTTCTTCTATAGTTTCAGCCAACATCTTTAAGGAAAATAAAGGGAATACATGGCAAAGAATTACTACAAGATTATTCAGGGTGTCCGCTATGACAGAGCCCTATTGGAAGTAGCGGAAGATCGGATTCACGGTCAGGGAGACGGTCGCATTTCCAAGAAGGATGCAGAAGAAATTGTCGAGTCGTCCAAGGACGGCGGGCGGATCACGGAAACGGAACTCAGAACTCTCAAGTATATCAGTGAGAACTACCATTTCACGTCAAAGGCTGCTGCGTGGTTTGCCGGCAAACTTCCTGATATTGTACAGGCCGTGGCTCCCGATCAATTCGACCAGGCTCAGCCGCCCACTCAACAGCTGCCGGAACTTGATCAAGCTTCATCTCCTCTTCCGGAACAGGATCTATCGACTAGGAAGACTCCGCAATCTGAGAAATTTACCCCAGTAGAGGAACCCATCGTACGCATTCCGCATTTGATCTGGGGAGTTCTGCTGTTTGTCGCTATTCTAGTTGGTGTGGTCTTATATCAGGGGGCGATAAAAGAATCGAAACTCTTGAGTTAAAACTCTCGGCAGTTCCTAGCATACAAGAATTGGAGCAACAGGTCTCTGACCTTCAAAGCGAGCGAAGTGCCTTGAAAAACATAGTCAGTGAACTCAACCAGAAGGTTGCGGGAACTAACAGTGATCAAGCGCAATTCCAAAAGGACCTCCACGCCGAACAAGGCAGGCTGGCGTCCGCGAGTTCAGAAATTACCAACCTGCGTTCTGAGGTACTAACCTTGCGCGACGAGCGAAGTGCCTTGCAAAACATAGTCAGAGAACTCAACCAGAAGGTTGCGGGNCGGGGTCCAGTGTGCTCCCCCTCTGGGACACTCTGCGTTTGGTAAATATTTCGACTGGATTGAGCTTTCTGCAGAGCCTTTTGCAGACAGAACTGCTCGAGGCGCTGGAGAGGTTGCCTGCGGCGTCAATCGCATAAANCTTGTNGGGTACCGTCCGNAAGACCCGNGGGNAATGCATGATGTATTCACATCGTTTTCTACCTCAAAATAAATGTGTAATGAAAAACACCAGTAATTCTATCTCTACCGCTCTAATTCCCACTATACCCCTTGATTATCAGGAATATCCAATTGAAGAAGTTCAGCGTCGCTCGCTGGAATACTACGATAATATGAAGCGACGTCGAACGGTTCGCGATTTTTCCAGGCGTAAAGTACCTCTTGATATTATTGAAAATTGTTTACGTACCGCAGACACTGCCCCGAACGGAGCAAATCAACATCCATGGCATTTTGTCGTGGTCTCTGATCCGGAAATTAAGATTCAAATCCGGGAGGCTGCGGAAAAGGAGGAGCAGGATTTTTACAAAAGCCGCGCAAGCAGAGAATGGCTCGAAGCTCTTGCACCACTGGGAACGGATGAAAACAAACCATTTTTAGAAACTGCCCCTTATTTGATTGCCATTTTTGCAAAGGTATATGGTCTTGACGAAAAAGGGAAACGTGTCAAACACTATTATGTAAATGAGTCAGTGGGAATTGCCACAGGATTATTGATCAGCGCCATTCACCATTCAGGTTTGGCGTCACTCACCCATACTCCAAGCCCAATGCGTTTCCTGAACCAAATCCTGGAGCGTCCGGAAAGGGAACGCCCCTTTTTATTACTGGTCGTAGGATATCCTGCAGCAGATGCCAGAGTTCCAGACATTCTGAGAAAATCTTTGCCGGAAATTTCTACATATTATTGAATGAATCGCCTGCATCGTGCAGTGTATCAGCTAATATAGCAACACTGTTTGTCCATAATCCTCCCGTAATTTCAATCAGCGTGAAAATAAAATTTAGCAGAAACGCGCCCCCGAGTGCTTCAACATCTCCTGAATGATGATGACCATGTTCATGGTGATTTTTGACGTTTCCGCTTTCCATTTTTTCTGTAGTTTTTTTATTATTATCGTCTACTTAAAAAGTATAACTATTCACAGCTGGTATAAAAATTATGTCTGAAAAACACGAATTTTCTCCATTGATTTTTTCTATCTTAAAGGTTCATTATTCTTCAGATTCTGGCAATAAAAACTCAACTCCAGCTGGTGGAAGAATAGCATGAAAACCCAAACCCCTCAAACAATTTTTCTCAAAGATTACAGGCCTCCACAGTTTTTTATCGACACAGCAGATTTACATATTAATTTGGGTGAAGAATGGACAACAGTTAAAGCACGGCTGAAATGTAGGCGAAATGCAGCTTCAACTGAAAATACAAAAAGTCTGGTACTTGACGGGCAAAAGATGGAACTGCAGAATGTCCGCTTGGATAATGTAGAATTGAGACAGGAACAATTTCAAGTCGATGATTCTCACCTGACAATTCAGGATGTTCCGGAAACATTTGTGCTGGAAACTGAAGTCAGAATTCAGCCGCAAAACAATACTGCACTTGAAGGTCTTTACAAATCCAGCAAAATGTTCTGCACTCAATGTGAGTCTGAGGGGTTCAGGAATATCACTTATTTTTTGGACCGTCCGGATGTGATGTCGCTCTACAGCACCACAATTTCTGCAGATTCTCAACTTTATCCAGTTCTGCTCTCAAACGGAAATCTGACCGATTCCGGAAAGTTTTCAGACGGTCGGCACTGGGTCAAGTGGGAGGACCCATTTCCAAAGCCTGCATACCTTTTTGCACTTGTCGCCGGAAACTTACTAAACATCGAAGATTCGTTCACCACAGCTTCCGGACGTCAAGTTACACTTAAAATATATGTGGAAGCAGAAAATATTGAATACTGTCATCATGCGATGCGCTCGCTCAAAGAATCGATGCGATGGGATGAAGAACGCTTCGGACGGGAGTATGACCTGGATTTGTTTATGATTGTTGCGGTCAATGATTTCAACATGGGAGCAATGGAAAATAAAGGACTAAATATTTTTAATTCCAAACTGATACTGGCCTCCCAGGAGACTGCGACAGACTCAGATTTTTACAATATACAGGGAGTGGTGGGACACGAATATTTTCACAACTGGTCGGGGAATCGAGTAACCTGCCGCGACTGGTTTCAACTGAGTCTCAAAGAGGGCTTCACAGTTTTTCGGGATCAGGAATTTTCTTCAGACCTGAATTCCAGGGCCGTACAGCGCATCGCTGATGTGGACCGTTTGCGTACCCATCAGTTTCCTGAAGACGCCGGACCAATGAGTCATCCGATTCGCCCGGATTCATACATGGAAATCAACAACTTTTACACCATGACTGTTTATGAAAAGGGAGCGGAAGTGGTGCGGATGATCTATGCTTTGCTTGGAAAAGATGGTTTCCGAAAAGGTACCGATCTTTACTTTGAGCGTCACGATGGCCAGGCTGTGACATGTGATAATTTTGTTTCCGCAATGGAAGATGCAAACGAAACCGATCTGGAGCAGTTCAGTCGCTGGTACAGCCAATCCGGAACACCTGAACTGCACATCAGCGCAATACATGATCCGGAAGCACAGACTTATTCCCCTGACAATTAGACAATCCTGCCCTGACACTGCAGGTCAAACTGGATTCGGAGAAGCAAAACATACACAATACTCAAAACTTCATACCGGAGGTTCCGGAAAAGCTCAAAACACTTTCCAAAAGCATCCATTTCACATTCCGTTATCACTTGGATTTTTAAAAAAGGACGGTCAGGCACTAGGGTTGAAAATAGAGGGAGAACAATTTAAATCCACTGTTGATAATCAAGTTCTGGAGATCCGGGAGGATACAGAAACATTTGTCTTTGAGGGCGTTCCGGAAGCACCTGTTCCATCTCTTTTACGCGGATTTTCTGCACCGGTTAAACTGCATTTCGAATACAGCAATGCCGAGTTGGCGTTTTTACTGGCAAATGATTCAGACGAGTTCAATCGCTGGGAAGCCGGTCAACAACTGATGATACGAATTTCACTGGAACAGATTCAAAGTTTTCAAAAATAAAAAAGAACTTAAACTTTCTCCCGAATTGCTGAATGCTTTCCGAAGCCTCCTCAACAAAGCTGAGGAAAGTAATCCGGCACTTTTAGCACTCGCACTTAGTTTCCCCAGCGAGACATATTTGGCCGAACAGATGGAAATTATTGATGTTGAAGCAATTCATCAGGCGCACAAATTTTTTACGGACAGAACTGGCACAAATACTTCAGCCGGAATTTAANAATTCCTATTCTTCGAATCTAGAAAAAGGGCCTTTCCAACTTGATCCGAAATCGATGGGAAGGCGCCGTCTTAAAAATGTCTGTCTCAGTTATTTGTCTGAGCTCGAAACTCCGGAAATCAGGGAACTGGCACAAACTCAGTTCAGGAACAGCAGCAACATGACAGATGTTGTTGGAGCCCTTGGAGTTCTGACTCACCTGGATTGTCCAGAACGGGAAGCTGTTTTTAGTGAGTTTGAAACAAAGTGGCAAAATAATACCGTGGTGATGGATAAATGGTTTAGTCTCCAGGCAGTTTCACACCTTCCAAACGTATTGAAAAATGTACGTAATTTAATGGAGCATCATGCATTTGATGCAAAAAACCCAATAAAATTCGAGCTTTGATCAGTGCATTTTCCAGATTGAATCAATTGAGATTCCATGCTGAAGACGGTTCCGGTTATGAGTTTATTACAGAACAGGTTTTGAGACTCGATCCACTGAATCCACAAATTGCAGCACGGCTGGTAAGTGTTTTCAATAACTGGAAAAAATTTACTGAAACACATAAAACAAAAATTAACTATCAACTTCAGAAAATTGTTAAAACACCAAAACTTTCCGGAGACGTTTTTGAAATTGTCTCAAAAACCCTGAACTAAATTTCTTAACAACTAACACAAACTAGATTCATGGATCCAAAATTTTATAAATTTGATACATTAAGTTTGCATGGTGGGCAACGCCCGGATGCAGAAACCGGTGCTCGTGCCGTACCTATTTATCAGACGACCTCCTATGTTTTTCAGGACAGTGACCATGCGGCCGCTTTGTTTAATCTGGAGCAGGGCGGACACATTTACAGCCGCATTTCAAATCCGACAGTGGCAGTCCTTGAAGAACGGATTGCTGCACTGGAAGGCGGAACCGGAGCAGTGGCTACCGCCTCAGGACAAAGTGCTCTATTTGCAACGATTATGACGCTGATGGGACAAGGCAATCACATAGTTGCTTCAGCTTCTCTTTATGGAGGAAGCGTCAATTTGTTCCAGCACACACTGCCGCGTTTCGGTATTGAAACCACTTTTGTCAATCCGCGAAAACCAGAAGATTTCAGGAAAGCAATTCGTCCTGAAACACGCCTCGTATTTGGTGAAATTATCGGCAATCCGGGACTGGAAATCCTGGATGTCCTTGCAGTTGCAGAAATTGCTCACGGGGCGAGTTTGCCGTTGATGATTGATGCAACATTCAACACACCTTATTTGTGCAAACCACTTGAAATGGGAGTTGATTTGGTTTCACACTCTGTCACAAAATGGATGGGTGGTCATGGTGTTGCGCTGGGTGGAGTTGTNGTAGAAGGCGGACGCTTTGACTGGGAAAAGGAGGGCAAGTTTCCAACACTCACCGAACCATACGCAGGATATCACGGCATCAACTTTTTTGAGGAATTCGGCCCACAGGCTTTTTCGATGCGCATGCGCTCCGAAGCAATGCGGGACTTTGGTCCGGCGATGAGTCCGCAAAACGCATTTTATCTTTTGCAGGGACTNGAAACTCTGCCGATCCGCATGGAACGGCACATCAGCAACACCCATAAGTTACTAGAGTTTTTGCAGTCCAGTGAAGAAGTCGCCTGGGTCACGCATCCTTCTTTGCCGGATCATCCGGATCATGAACTGGCAGCCCGGATATTGCCCAAAGGCGCAGGNTCGATTGTTTCATTTGGTGTACGTGGAGGACGTAAAGCCGGTGCCGCGTTTATAAACTCTGTACAACTCGCTTCACATCTGGCTAACGTGGGTGACGCAAAAACGCTGGTGATACATCCGGCCAGCACNACNCANGCGCAAATGGACTCAGAAACCATGAAAAAGGCCGGTTTGACCGAAGATATGATTCGGCTTTCAGTAGGTTTGGAAGACGCGGATGATTTGATTGCTGATTTAAAACAAGCTTTGCGTAAAGCAGAAAAAAGCAGGCAGAGGTGCAAAATGAAGCTCAATGTGATCAACAGTTCTTCAGGCCAAAATAATACAATTTTTGCTGCTACCG
>AJXC01001450.1_pt1 | contig 10770 bp, 15 predicted proteins | sample 404948 | NCBI WGS metagenome assembly AJXC01 (sample SAMN02954314, study PRJNA77837) | marine metagenome | biome: aquatic; feature: Guaymas Basin Hydrothermal Plumes; material: sea water; isolation source: Guaymas Basin Hydrothermal Plumes and Background water depths 1600, 1775... ... | reverse complement strand
TCAACAATTACTTTCAGAGGGAAGTATCACGGAAGTAACAGGCTCGCCTTGCAGCAAATATTCCCATGGCAGACGACATCACTGTTGAAGCTGATTCTGGAGGACATACAGATAACCGTCCGCTGATTTTACTNCTTCCGACAATTTTAGCATTGCGAGAACAAATACAGGCAAAATTCGGTTATAACCAGCCAATTCGCGTAGGAGCTGCGGGTGGAATTGGAAATCCGGCTTCTGCCCTGGCCGCCTTTATGATGGGTGCAGCTTATGTAGTGACTGGTTCAGTCAACCAGTCCTGTGTGGAAGCTGCCGCCTCCGCGCACAGTAAAAGCCTTTTAGCCCAGGCAGAAATGACAGATGTAATAATGGCTCCGGCAGCGGATATGTTTGAAATGGGTGTGGAATTACAGGTACTTAAGCGTGGTACCATGTTTCCAATGAGAGCAAAAAAAACTGTATGAACTATATAAAAACTATGAAAGCATCGAAGCAATTCCGCAAAGAGGANCGTGAAAAACTGGAGCAGCAGGTATTCCGGAGTTCAATTGATGAAATCTGGAGGCAAACGGAGGAGCATTTCAATGCCAGGGATCCTCATNCAAATTGAACGGGTGAAGAATAACCCTAAGCGTAAAATGGCCCTGATTTTTCGCTGGTATCTAGGTTTGTCTTCCCGCTGGTCAAACTCCGGTGAGCAAGGACGTGAGGCTGATTATCAAATTTGGGCCGGCCCGGCAATGGGCGCATTCAATTATTGGGTTAAGGGCTCATATTTGGAAGAAGTATCTAACCGGAAAACGGTGGAAGTGGCCTGGCACATTATGACTGGTGCAGCATATTTGTATCGTCTGCGTCTTTTACAAATTCAGGGAATATGGCTCCCACCTGCCTGCGAAATGTATGTACCTCAGCCTTTTTCTGTTTGAAACTAACCGACTAAAAGTACAAGTTTACCGGAAAGCTTTGCAGAGGCCCGTCGCTTTTTCATGTCTTGTGTTCTGTATCGGAGGCATGATAGATTTTAATAACCGTTTTAGCGGTTTTTTCGTCTAATTTGAATGAGAAAAATAGAGGAGGTGTGAGTATCAAAATTGCTGTCATGACCATGAANGGCGGNCAGGCCAAGACNACTCTTGCNATCAATTTAGCATCCCGTATTGCCAAAGCCAGACGCGAAGTACTCTTGATTGATTCNGATATTCAGGCAAATGTCACCACCACTTTCAAACGGGACCATCATTGTAATCTGGCTAATGTAATCTTGGGAAGAGTCAGTAACTTTGAGTTTATTCAACTGGAACGGCACCTGTCATTTTTCCCATCTGGGGGGGAGGCAATGGTGGAGGCCTCAAGTTATCTAAATCAAACCCGTTTCAAAGATGCACTCTTCAAAAACCTGCTGTCATCAATCAATCATAAAATAGTGATCATAGATACGGCACCCAGTTGGAGTGAAGTAAGCCGCAATATTTTGATGTATGTTGACTATGTAATTGTTCCGGTAGTAACAGATTATCTTGGGTTTAGTGGCTGTGACCAAATCATGTCCTATATTGATGAATTCAAGGAAAGCAAGCTGGGTCAATGCAAAGCAGAAGTACTTGGAATTGCAATTACCCGCTCTCAACCAAGGACAAACCTTTCGCAAACAATAACTGAAGGACTTCGGGAAAGGTGGTCGAATTTGCTGTTTAAACGGGTGATTGAAGAATCTGTTTCCATTCAGGAAGCACCTGCATTTCAGCAAAATATTTTTGATTACAGGAAGGGTCGCACCCGCGGAGCAGAAATGTACGACCAGCTTTGCAAGGAAATAATGCGTCGGATCATCGAGAGACAGAAGGATTCTCAGTGATTATTGACTTTCTACAAGTTCATCTACTTTAATTTTCTATTGGATATTCTAAAAGATTATTCCTGCGGTCTTGATGAACGTAAATCAGGTTAAAACCAGGCCTTCTGATTCTAAATTATCATGTCAAAAGCACTAAAAATTAATTTAAATTCACAACGTGAAATTCGACAGGAAGGTGCACAGGATCCTAAATCGATTCCGGCAAGTTCAACTCTGCNGGTNGGACGGATCAAAACCGATTTTTTCCTTCCGGAGTTAAACTTGGNCACTGTAGAGGATTCTACNGAAAAAAGTTCTCCTCAGGTNCAGAAGGTGGTAAGCCGGATAAATAAATTTATTGAAAATTATTGCTGATGATTATTTTTTACTTGGGTTGCATTTAATTTCGCTGCATTCTCTGCTCAAGGAATCTAAACTCAAAACAGAGCAAATAAGATCCTGGTATACAGAAAATATTAATATGCCCTACTCTTCTGCTATGCAGTGCCGAAAGGTGGCAGATGTTTATTCAGCAAATCCGGAACAGATCGGACGGTACACTGCTTCCGGAGCATATCTTTTGAGCAGTTGTAAAACTCCGGAAGAACGTGAAGAGATATGGCAGGAAGCGCGAGGAGAAAAGTCTGCGCCGAGTATCAGAGAACTGCGGGAGACCCTGAAGCGGGTACGTGAAAGACAGACCCTGGAGCAGTTGGAGCTGGAAGAATGAAAATACTGAAAGAGAAAAATCAGTGAATAAATTCCGGATGACTCCAGCCAAAATTCATGAGTCTCTGCAAACAATTTCGCATTACTGTGATAGTTTTGTTGCTTGCGAAAAACCTGTGGAACAGGCTGAAATGCGTGAAGTTCTNCNGGACTCTCTGCGGATCTTGCTAAAAGATTTGGAGGAAACAGTTTAGTCTCCTGCACGGTTTTTGGAAATTTTTATCCAAAAAACATAACTGCTGCGAAACCGACTCCCATCAGTAGAATTGAGATCCATAATTCCGTATTGACTAACGGCCAGACGTTTTCTTCCAGGAGAACATGTTCTTTACCCCGGATTATTTGACTTTCCAAAGTAATTTTCCAGGGCCAGACTTTCCGCATTGCACCAATCATGAAGCCGGTGAGGAGGGCTAATGTGAAATCGTGCCAGCGCTCAAGTCCGTAGCGTAAAAAAACGTGAAAATCCTAAAATTCCGATTATGCATCCGGCAATGAAAATGAGGATAATTCCCAGATTATCCTGGGCGAACGGATTCCTTAAAGCTGCTGTGATAAAAACATATTTTCCTAAAATCAGCAGAATGAATGAACCACTCAATCCTGGAAGAATCATGGCACAAATTGCAATCATTCCGCTGAAAAATATATACCATGGTTCTTCCGGAGTATGCAGTGGAATCAGCCCGGTAATTCCGTAGGCCAGCAGAGTCCCTAAAGCTAAGGCAGGNAAACTGGTAACACGATTATTGATAGAATGGCCTACCACCAAAATTGAAGCAGTGATCAACCAAAAAAATAGGACCACGTAGGTACCGGATGTTCTGTCAGCAGGTAGTGCATCAGGTGTGCAGTACTGATTAAGGCAACCGCAATTCCTGAAACCAGTGTGATCAGGAAACGCAGATGGAGTTCTGCCAATGCTTCTTTGAAACGCAGTCGGAGTGCTTGCCGGAATAATTTGCCATTAATTGAGGAAATTGCTGTCAGTAGGCTGTGATAAATACCAGTTATAAATGCAATAGTTCCCCCGGAAACTCCCGGAACAATATCAGCAGTACCCATTCCCAAACCTTTAATAAACAAATTCAGATGTTCTACAACAGTTACGGGTCCGGGAGAGGCCATCCATGATTCAGTCCAGGTAGTTGGTCTGGTTATAGTTAAGGGATCGTTTTCTTTTGAAATTTCTTTGGAATCTGGAGGCATGAGGTGATTAATATTTTACTCAGACAAGATAATGCTTTTTACTGTCTGTAACGTAAAAATGATGCTGGTATGCTTCATCAAGTATTTTCCAGAACTCCTGGTCAAACTCTGAATCCTCAAGTTTTTTTCTTAAACCCTGACAAAAATGAGTCAACTGCCGGGAAGATTGAGCACATTCTCGTAAAAATTGATTTGCGAAAACCTGAAGTTCCCAGGGGAATTCTGATTCACTCAAATCTAACAGAGGAGCGTCTTTTTCATGTTGTTCAAAAAGTTTAGTTGCAAGCTGATCTACCAGATAAAAAAAATCCTTACCAAGTACATCAAGCGCTCTTCCTTCGTCTGGCCCGAGTCTCTGGATTAAATTTTCCTGAAAACTCCTGATGACCGGTCTTNCAATTGTTTTTGTCTTCCAGCATACTTTTTTANATCAGAAAAAATCTGAATGAGGTTTGTAAAAAAGCCTTTATATACATCCTGCAAGAATTATGACAGCAAGGATTCTTTTATTTGAAGATGAATTATTGACCGGCGAAAGCCTGGTTTTTGCACAAAATAATAGTGCACAGGAATGGGAGATATTAATATTTTACACTTGAAGTAAGCCGACTTTTTAACCTTGAATGCTGTGGCGGGACCTGACTGAAGAACTTAGTTATTTAACAATGAGCAGAAGAAATTTCGGAAAGTATTGGCAACTAATNTTCAGAGTTCATGAACATTAATCAAAACCGGAATCAAAGCTGCGTAGCTTAAAGAAATTGAGCTACTTTTTGACGTACAATTGAGCGTTTCAGTTTGCTTTCATATTTATTCTGCCGACTTTCCTCTTCCTCCCAACTTGAAGTTGTAGGAGCACCTGAGATCAGAATGTCCTTTGCTTTTTTTCTGCATCTTTTGCACGCTCTATGTCAATTTCATCTGCAGTTTCAGCCAATTCTGCCAGGACTCTCACACTGTTTCCTTCAACCTGAGCATAGCCCCAGTGAACAGCAATTGCTTGTGTCTTTCCACTGCTGCTTTTATAAGACATAATTCCAGTATCAAGTGTAGTCAGTAGAGGGATATGTTCAGGCAGAATACCCAATTCACCTTCGATACCAGGTAAAGTCACTGATTCTACATCCTCAACCAGGACTGTACGATTAGGTGTTACTACTTCAAGATTAAGTTGTTCGGACATCAGTTACTCATTTTTTTGGCTTTTTCCAGCACTTGTTCAATTCCACCAACCATGTAGAAAGCCTGTTCAGGAAGTTCATCATGTTTTCCTTCAAGAATTTCCTTGAACCCCCGGATTGTGTCTTTTATGTCAACATACTCTCCAGCGGTTCCGGTAAATGTTTCTGCAACAAAGAAAGGCTGCGATAAAAATCTTTGTACTTTTCGGGCACGACTAACAACTGCTTTGTCTTCTTCAGATAATTCATCCATGCCGAGAATTGCAATAATGTCCTGCAAATCTTTGTAGCGCTGAAGCAATATTTGTACTTCGTGTGCAACTTTATAGTGCTCTTCGCCAACAATATCCGCTGCAAGAATCCGTGAAGTAGAATCAAGAGGATCAACTGCAGGGTAAATTCCAAGTTCAGTAATCGCACGGCTTAAAACCACGGTTGCGTCCAGGTGCGAAAATGTCGTTGCAGGTGCAGGGTCAGTCAAGTCATCTGCAGGAACATAAACTGCCTGTACAGAAGTAATAGAACCTTTACTGGTTGACGTAATCCGCTCCTGTAAATTCCCCATTTCTGTGGAAAGAGTAGGCTGGTAACCCACTGCAGAAGGAATACGACCAAGCAATGCGGAAACTTCTGAACCTGCCTGTGTAAAGCGGAAAATATTGTCGATGAACATTAACACATCTACACCTTCTTCATCACGGAAATATTCTGCAACAGTCAAACCTGTCAATCCTACACGCGCACGTGCCCCGGGGGGTTCATTCATTTGTCCGTAAACAAGGCTGGTTTTGTCCAGCACACCGGAATCTTTCATTTCGTTCCAGAGATCATTCCCCTCTCGTGTACGTTCACCAACTCCTGCAAAAACAGAAAATCCACCATGTTCTGCGGCAATGTTGCGGATGAGTTCCATGATCACCACGGTTTTACCAACTCCTGCACCACCGAANAAACCGATTTTACCGCCTTTGAGGAAGGGACAGAGAAGGTCCATCACTTTGACTCCAGTTACGAGCATTTGTGCTTCAGTTTTCTGTTCATCAAATGCAGGAGCATCGCGGTGAATTGACCAGCGTACATCTGTCTTAATCGGACCGGCTTCGTCTACTGGATCGCCTGTTACATTAATGATCCGTCCCAGCACTGCTTTCCCAACAGGTGTAGTAATTGTTTCACCCAAATCCTTTACGTCCATTCCACGGGAAAGACCGTCGGTTGATCCCATTGAAACAGTACGTACAGTACTTTCTCCAAGATGCTGTTGCACCTCGCAGATAATTCGTACACCCTCTTTTGGCTGAATTTCAAGTGCTGTGAAAATTTCAGGGAGGTCTCCGGATTCAAATGCCACGTCAACGACGGGTCCCATCACCTGGACGATCTTACCTGTGTTCATTGTTCCCTCTTTGTTTTAGTTTGGTGGATAATTATTTTCAACTTTATAAACTTTCTGCGCCGCTTATAATTTCGATCAACTCTCTTGTGATCGCCGCCTGTCTGCTTCGATTATAATGTAATTGTAATTTTTCAATCATTTCTCCGGCATTCTTGGTTGCTGCATCCATTGATGTCATACGGGCAGCATGTTCTCCGGCGATTGTATCAAGCCAGGAGACATATACCTGATTCTGAACATATTTTTTTAGCAGCGTTTCTAAAATATCTTGCGGAGATGGTTCAAAAATTATATCACGCTCATCTGTTATTTCTGCTTCAGGAGCCCTTATTGGCAAGAGTTGTTCAATAACTGGAACCTGGGCAATCACACTCACATAATGATTGTATGCAAGAATGACCTGATCTAACTCGCCGGCTTCAAAACGACTGGTAAATTNACTCACAATATCACGGACAAGAACCAGCTGTTCCCCCGGAGAAGTCCCAGTATGATTAGCCAGAATGTTGTGAGCTGACCGTTTGAAAATTCGTTTCCTTTGCGACCAAGGATCACAAACTACAGCACACTCAACTTCCTCGTCTGCTAGCTGCCGAGCTAAAGCTTTAGAGAGATTTGAGTTGAAACCTCCACATAGACCGCGGTCACTTGTAATAAATTACACCTGTACGTTTACCNCNGCTATTCTGGAAGAGAAGGCCAAAGCCAGTGTCCTGATCCTTACCGTCGAAACGTGTGCTGAGCGAAGAAACAACACTCTTCAGCTTATTTGCATAAGGTGTTGCTTCCCGAATGGCATTTTCTGAGCGTCTCAGTTTTGCAGCAGACACCATTTTCATGGCGCTGGTAGTTTTCTGAGTTCTTTTTACGCTGTCAATGCGTTTACGTATATCCTTTAAGCTGGCCATCTAAAATTAATACACTGTGTTTTAGGCCGAAAAAGACCTGGGTAAATTCATCCAAAGCAGACTTCAGTTCAGTTTCAGCAGAGTCATCAATTTTATTTGCCTTCTCAATTGATTTACGTAAATCAGCTTTATTGGTTTTGATAAAAGTCAGGAATTCAGTCTCAAATTTACTCAAGGCACTTATCGGCTGATCATCTAAAAACCCGTTGGTTGCAGCAAAAATTGAAAGAACCTGATCCACCCAGGGCATTGGTTTGTATTGTGGCTGCTTGAGGATTTCCACCAAGCGCTGTCCCCGTGCCAGCTGTCGTTGTGTAGCCTGATCCAGGTCACTCCCAAACTGGGCAAAGGCTTCTTTTTCTCTGTACTGGGCCAGGTCCAGACGTAAAGTTCCGGCAACTTGTTTCATAGCCTTCACCTGGGCTGCACCGCCAACACGGGAAACCGACAAACCAACGTTAATCGCAGGTCGGATTCCTGAGTTGAAAAGATCGGTGCTCAGAAAAATTTGTCCATCTGTAATTGAAATTACGTTAGTTGGAATATATGCAGAAACGTCTCCTGCCTGGGTCTCAATAATTGGCAGGGCGGTTAAAGAACCTGCGCCGCGTTCATCACTCAATTTGCAGGATCGTTCCAGTAAACGGCTGTGAAGATAAAAAACGTCTCCCGGATATGCTTCACGTCCTGGCGGGCGTCTCAACAGCAAAGAAAGCTGGCGGTAGGCAACTGCCTGTTTTGAGAGATCATCATAAACACAGAGCACGTGTTGTCCNTTATCACGAAAATATTCGCCGATGCTCACACCTGCGTATGGTGCTAAAAACTGTAATGGAGCAGGTTCGGAAGCAGTAGATGAAACAACAATGGTGTGTTCCATTGCACCTTCGTTTTCCAGTCTCTGAACAATCTGAGCCATTGTAGATCGTTTCTGACCGATTCCTACATAGATGCAGATTACATCACCGCCTTTTTGATTAATGATGGTGTCAATGGCAATTGCTGTTTTTCCAGTCTGTCTGTCACCAATAATTAATTCCCGCTGACCACGACCGATTGGAACCATTGAGTCAATGGCTTTCAGTCCGGTTTGCATTGGTTCATGCACAGATTTTCTGTCAACAATGCCTGGAGCAATTGTTTCAATCAAACGTGTTTCTTTAGTAGCAATTGGACCTTTACCGTCAATAGGCTTTCCAAGAGGATCAACAACTCTTCCCAGCAGGCCTTCGCCCACAGGAATTTCTGCAATCCGCTTCGTTCGCTTGACTTCGTCACCCTCTTTAATGGTGCGGTCGCTTCCAAAAATAACAACACCCACGTTATCTTCTTGAAGGTTTAGAGCCATACCTGTAATTTCCCCTGGAAACTCCACGAGTTCGCCGGCCTGGACATTGTCCAAACCATAAACACGGGCAATTCCGTCTCCAACTTCCAGAACAGTTCCAACTTCTGATTTGGTAGCTTTTTTGTCAAAGTTTTCAACTTGCTGTTGAATAATTTTACTAATTTCTTCTGCCCGGATTTTCATAACCGCTCAGCCTCTGATAATTGATTGTCGAATCTGATTTAACTGCGTGTGAATACTCCCATCAATTACTACGGAACCGATACGCGTCACGATTCCGCCAATGATGGCAGGGTCGATGGTAATGTTAACTGAAACTTCTTTTCCGGAATACCTCGAAATAGCTTTTTCCAATTTTGCCAACAGTTACTTCGGGTATTTCTTGAGCCACAGTTATTCCGGCCTCAATACGGCCAAGTTTTTCTTGTAACAACAAATTAAAAGCCCGTTCAATATTTGGGAGCAATACTATCCGTCGCTTTGCTAAAAGGTAGCGGATGAATGTGTCAACAAGTTTTAGAAACTTTTATTTTTTTCAGGATATTTTTTCAGCACATCCTGCTTGGTCTGTGAGGAAATTTTAGTGTCAGAAAGGACTTCACTTAACTCTGTGGAGTTTGAATAAACATCGGCTATTTCAGCCAAACTATTCCCTGTAATTTCAAGGTCTTTTTCCGCCAAGTTGATTAAGGCCTTGGCGTAGCGCCGTGCAATGACTCCCTGGCTCAAGCGGCTCCTTCAGACTGTTTGAGTTGATTCATATAATCTTTTACCATTTTTGCCTGATGCTTTTGATTCATCTCCTTTTTTAACTTTTCTTCAGCCAACCTGACACTTTCTTCGGCAATCCAGTTACGTAAAACATCTTCTGCTTTTCTGCGTTCTTGTTCCAGGGTAAATAGGGCCTGCTCCTTCATGCGGACTAGCTCTTGTCTGCCTTCTTCAATGATTCGAGCTTTTTCATTTTCAGCATCCTTTTTTGCAGAGGCCACCATTTCAACAGCCTCTTTTTCAAGGGCAGATATTTGAATACGCATTCCACTTAATTCGGAAGTGATTCTTTCTTCAGCACTTCTTGCATCGTCAACCACTTGCTTTGCAGACTGAGCAGTACTGTTGAGTGCTGATGTTACAGGTTTCCTGGCAAATTTGTAAATGATGGCAACAAGTACAGCAACATTGAGTGTTTTCCAGACAAAGTCCATTAAAGGCGAACCTACATCGCCTCCTCCAGTTGCGTAGAGAGCAGTGCTCCAGAAAGAGGCAAACAGTACAAATATAAAAAGTCGCATCATTTTTTTCACTGTATCATTGTTTTCAACAAGTGATACTGGCTGAGAGGAACACCCGTACAATTCCGGTGGTTCAAATGTGATTGCCTGAATTGCTTATTTTGTTATGCATTGACAGAGTNCTTTTTTNAGCTTAACAGCTGCTTGCTGATCGCAGCAGATAACTCTTTATTCAGTTTTGCAAAACTGGTCTTGGTAGCTTTTATTTCTTTAGAAAGTTCATCAAAATTATTTTCAAACTCTTCCTGTAGTGTCTTTCTTTCCTCAAGGATCATGGTCTCTCTTGAGGCCATCCCTTTTTCATGTCCAACATTTCGCAGATGGAGAACTTCAGTACGGACCTCATTCAGTTTTTGTTGAAAATCCTGCTTGAGACGTTCAACTTCACCTTCGACCTGACCAACACGTTTTTGACTTTTGACAATAACTTCTTTACGATTATCCAGGGTTCGTATAATTGGTTGAAAAAGAAGCTTATTAAGTGTAAAAATCATAATAAATATTATGATCAGTACCGCGGCAGGTGTAGCGAGCTGCAGGTGCAGCATCCCATAATCCACGCTGATACCACCCCATGCGTTTTCAATAATTGCTTGTTTGAAATCCATCTGAGGCCACCCTTTTTTGCAGGAAAAATAATTAAGCTAAACCATANTTTNTANCATGATAATTATAAACATTGTCAAGCACATTTCTATTTTATTTTTAGGATGGTATAATCAATTTTCTTTTTAAAAAATATCTCGACAGTCATTAGTTTTGTNTTTTTCACCCCGAANGAATGCAAGGGATNTTGCANNTATCANTTACACATGACTCACGAGTTAAAAATACATAACAGGTATAATCTGGTATAAGAATGTACAGAACAGG
>AJXC01001424.1_pt1 | contig 10858 bp, 14 predicted proteins | sample 404948 | NCBI WGS metagenome assembly AJXC01 (sample SAMN02954314, study PRJNA77837) | marine metagenome | biome: aquatic; feature: Guaymas Basin Hydrothermal Plumes; material: sea water; isolation source: Guaymas Basin Hydrothermal Plumes and Background water depths 1600, 1775... ... | reverse complement strand
TNAAGGCATCAGGAATATTACCTGCAAACACATCCAGAGGGCTTTGCGAATATCTTCATTTGCACCGCGTATCAACTTTCCGCGGTAACTGAGACTGATTTCCCTGCGTTCTTCAGAAACAATCAGGACTGCTGCATCCGTTTCTTCTGTCAGACCAATTGCAGCACGATGCCTGGTTCCGAGAGAAGAGCTGAGACGGCTGTTCATCGAAACAGGTAAAATGCACTGTGCGGCCAACAAATCACCCTTGTTGCTGATAATAACGGCGCCGTCGTGTAAAGGCGATGATGGATGAAAAATACTCAGCAAAAGCTGTTCACTGACAGTTGAGTTTAATTGTGTACCACGATCACTGAAGTTTTTCAATCCAACTTCCTGTTCAAGAACAATCAGGGCTCCTATACCTTGCTGTGACATCTGCAGACAAGCATGCAGGATGCTCTCTACCAAATTTCTTTTTTGCTGACTGTTTTCACGGAAAAGAGTGAAAACCCCAATTTGTGCCAGTCCGTTACGAATATCCGTCTGAAACAGTACAACCAGTACCAGCACTAGTGACTGCCCCAAATTATCAAGGAGGAGCTGTGTGGCTTCCAAATTCAAAATCAGCGAAACAAGATAAAGTGCCAGCAGCAAAACAAAACCCATTAACATGGGAATGGTACGTGTGCCTCTGATGAGGAGCAGAATGCGATAAAAGATTAATGATAGGAGAACAATATCAAACAGATCCTGCCAGCGAAAGGTAAAGTTACCTGTAAAAATTGGCAAAAGTGTTTCCACTGAAAGTCTCCGAAAAGGGAAAGGGGGTTCTTAGGTTATCTTGATATTAAGAAAAGATGAGCATAATTTGTGAGTTCAAAGTTATTTGAAAATCAAAAAAAATTTTCAGACACTATTTTTTAGTTTTTGGTGTAAACTCCTCCATAACCTGCAGCACATTTTCTCCATCAATAGTTTCTTTTTCCAGCAATGTTAGGGCAAGCGATTCAAGTGCTTTACGGTAAGTTTTTAAAATCGATTTTGCCCGCTCATAAGATGAATTTAGGATTTCAAGCACTTCTTCATCAATCATACGCATGGACTCATTGCTGAATTCAGTATGCTGTTGTAAATCGCGCCCCAGAAAAACATGCCCCGCATCTTCAGTATAAGTCAGTGGTCCCAGTTTCTCACTCATTCCCCACTGGCAAACCATTTTTCGGGCTAATTCTGTAGCTCTTTTCAGGTCATCGCTGGCACCTGTAGTGAAGCGTTTAAATACTAAATGTTCTGCCGCACGTCCTCCCATCGTCATGGTTATTTGCCCCAGCAAAGAGCGCTTGTTATGACTGTGTCGATCTTCTTCCGGCAGGAGCATTGTAACTCCTAAAGCCCGTCCTCGCGGAATTATACTCACCTTATGCACGGGGTCAACTTCTTCAATACTGGCTGCAACAAGAGCATGTCCAACCTCATGATAGGCTGTAGTCTCTTTTTCTTCATCACTAATTAAGAGACTGCGCCGCTCTGCACCCATCATCACTCTATCTCTTGCATATTCAAAATCATCATTATCCACAGTTTCTTTATCCTGACGCGCAGCCCAAAGTGCTGCTTCATTGACAAGATTAGCCAGATCTGCTCCGGTAAATCCAGGAGTTCCACGTGCTATTTTGTTCAAACTTACTTTTTTATCCAGTTCAATCTTTTTACTGTGCGTTTTTAAAATATTTTCACGGCCTTTTATATCCGGAGAAGGTACAACTACATGCCGGTCAAAACGCCCTGGACGCAGCAAAGCATGATCCAGCACATCCGGTCGATTAGTTGCAGCTACAACAATAATGCCTTCATTTACTTCAAAACCATCCATCTCAACCAGTAACTGGTTCAGAGTCTGTTCACGTTCATCGTTTCCCCCTCCAAGACCCGGCACCACGGCTGCGTCCGACTGCATCGATTTCATCAATGAAAATGATACACGGTGCGTGTTTTTTACCTTGCGCAAACATGTCCCTGACACGGCTGGCACCGACACCAACGAACATTTCCACAAAATCGGAACCGCTGATACTGAAAAAAGGGACTGCAGCCTCACCTGCAATTGCTTTGGCCAGCAGGGTTTTTCCGGTTCCAGGTTCTCCCATTAATAAAACACCTCTTGGGATTTCTCCTCCAAGTCTTTCAAATTTTCCGGGGTCTTTCAGAAAATCTACGATTTCCTCCAATTCTTCCCGTGATTCATCAATTCCCTGAACATCTTCAAATTTTATCGGATTGTCTTCCGTGTTGGTTATTCGTGAGCGGATTTTTCCAAAACCCATGGCACGGTTTCCTCCACCCTGGACCTGACGCATAAAGAAGAGCCAGATACCAATGATCAGGATCATAGGAAGCCAACTGCTCAGGATGGCCATAAATAAATTAGTTTCATCGGTTGGCTCAACTTTAACACGTACTTGATGGCTGTCCAATATTTTGAACAGTGCAGGGTAATTCGGAACTTGAGTTTGAAAAGAACCATTTGTATCGCTGACACCATGAATTTGACTNCCACGGATTATAACTTCCAGCACAGAACCGGATTCGATTTGAGAAATAAATTCTGAAAAAGAAATTTCCCTCTCGTTTGATTCTCTTGGTCCAACCAGATTAAAGAGCATCAGCATAACAAGGCCGATCACAAGCCAGATGCCGATATTACGTAAGAATGTATTCATAGTTGTCTGAAATAAATGTTATTGTTTTAACCTGTAGATCATCACATATATACACAGGAAACGCAAGTCTGAGACTAAAAACCAGATTTTAAGCATTTATTTTAATAATTTTTTGTAATCAATTTATGCAGAAGACAACCAGCCTGGTTTTTTACTTGACAAGGAATCCGAAAGTGCCAGAAGATACTGTAAAGACATGGTAATTTTTCAAATAAAGAGTGGTGAACGAAAATAAAATCAAGCTACGCAAAGTCGGTATTTTTTCTCAGCAACTGGTGCTTCCGGTAACGGAGTTGTTGCAAGAGTGGTTTGTTCCTCACGGTATTGAAATTACCACTCTCGCTGATGGGGAAAAAAGTGAGACCGGTTTGGATTTAATTGTCTCATTTGGCGGAGATGGGACTGTACTTGCAGCATTAAGTCTTTTTCCAGAGTGTCCGGTTTTGGCAGTCAATTTCGGTAATGTCGGTTTTTTGACTGCGGGAGACCGTGAAGATTTGACTGATATGCTTCAAAGTGTACTTGACGGAAATTATATAATCAGTGAACGTTCAGTACTAGAGTGNCTTCATTCTCTTTGGAACTGACTATGCAGTGAATGAAATTGTAGTCCGTGGTGCAACTCGACTAATCGCAGTTGAGTTAAGCATCAACGGGAAGCATATACGACGTGTTCGCGGAGACGGAGTTATCGTGGGGACTGCAACCGGAAGTACTGCATATTTACTTGCCGCCGGATCTCCAATTGTAATTCCGGAACTGCGTTGTATGATCATCGCAGGCTTGAACGAGTATGATTTCAGGTCCAGACATCTGGTTGTCACTGGAGAGTCCAAAATCAGGCTTGTAATATCAGAACAGACTCATGAAAAAGAAATTTATCTTTCTGCGGATGGAAATGAAAAGGTGCCGCTTAAAATTGGAGATGAAATTCTCATTCAGGAGTCTGCAAGACAGGCAAAATTAGTTTTCATGGAAAAGAATTATTTTTTTCACAATCTTTCTTCACGACTGTCCTGGTTCCACAGCGGTGAAAAATAGTTGGATCGGTTTATGACGTTGAAATGGCGTTTTTCAGGTGGAATCTTGTTTTCATTGTTATTACATTTTTTTTTGTTATCTGCCTTGCTATACTGGTATCCCGGAATGATCGGAAGGAGTGACCAACCTTGGCAGGAATGGTCCCAGTTTTTAGCTAGAAAAAATACTGCCCTCTGGTGCAGTCAGCAAAACAACTCCGGAGACTTCAGCAAAAATGACAACTGCTACTTTGATTTTTCCTGATATTGTTTTTTACAGGCAACAAAAAAAGCCCCTGATTATTACTCCCAGCAAAAAGAAAAAATCTAAACCAAAACTGTCTTTTAATAACATACTCAGCCAAATAGAAAAATTTCCTGAACGTCTGAAAGTATCCAAAGATTCAAAAAAACCGTTTTCCGGCCAAGTGGTTTCACTATTAACACTTTTGAAACCGGTTAGTCTGCAAAACCAGAAAGCGAAAATTGGAACTACCAATTTAAATCCGGTAGAATTGTTGAATTACCGTAAGGAACTTGAAGCGTTTTTGTCTGAACAGTGGAAAGTTCCAATCAATTTGGTTGGAAGTACAAATACCGTTGTGATTAAGTTTGAAATTAACAAAGACGGCCGAATTTTAAAATGGTACCAGGCAGAAACCGGCAATACTTTACTGTACAAATCTGTGAAAAATTTACTGAAAAACTTGCAATTTCTCCCAGCCTTGCCAAAGTCCTATCCAGAAGATTCATACAAATTTGGTATCCGCTTCAGTCCAGCTAACTTCAAATAATGAGATTCCAGTGAAGTCCACAAATTATGTTTATCAGCTAAAATTACGCATGCGGGCTGGTTTAGTTTTTCTGCTGTTTGGATTGATCATGCTTACTTGCGGGGGCAGTGTTTCCGCCATTGATTATTTCGAAATCACAAATCCAAAGTTCATTCCTGTCAAAGTCGGACTTTCAAAAGAGAGCAGTCCTGAAGTCGTATTTTTTACAGAATGTTTTCAAAACTAATTTAGAAAAAGTACTTTATTTTCAGTTTATTACTGAATCAAAAGAAGAGTTTGATCAGTCCGAAAAGGTTATTTTTCACCTTGATCTGGAGCTAAAAAGTAAACCGTTTCTATTAAAAATTATGCTCTGGTCCCAGGGAGAAAAAACTCCTGTTTCTAAAGAATTGTTTCCGGTCGGAACAAATCAGGATTTGAGAAAGCTCGGGCTAAAACTGGCTGACTGGTTTGTAGAAAACACGCTAGGATTTGAAGGGGTATCCACCAGCAGAATTTCCTACACTGCACAAAAAATCGAATAGGCGAAAAAACATATTTCTCAGTAGTTTTGATGGAACTGTGCTAAAGCGATTTTCATACAATCTTGGTTCCAATAATCTGTCAAGTTGGTCTTTCGATGGTAATAACATCCTTTATACAACACTCACACGTTCCAGCGCACAACTGGCCATTCAGCCTGCAAAACGTCTTCGTGCCAAAATTCTTTCATTTCCTTCCGGATTTCAACCGCTGAGCGCAAGCTGGAATCTGGATGGCGAATCAATTTTGCTGACGTTGATGAAGCAGGGTAATGCTGACATCTACAACTATCATTTGGAAAATGCCAAGCTGGATAAGATTTTTGCCTGGAAAAGTCTGGAAACCTCTCCGCAAATGTCTCCGGATGGCAGGAAGATAGCATTTGTTTCAGACAGTGCACGTCCNCGTCGTCCACAAATTTATATCCATAATTTAAATACTCTTAAAACAGAACGTGTGACTTTTAAAGGTAATTTCAACAGTTCTCCAAATTGGTCACCAAATGGAACACAACTGATTTATGAAAGGCAGGAGAAAGGTTATTTTCAACTTTATTTATACACCTTATCTACACGCCGTCATCTTCAGCTGACATTTGGACGGTTTAATTCTGAAAAACCTGACTGGGCGCCAAACGGGAAACAAATTGTTTTCTCCGCAAAAAAGAAAAATGTTCCAAAACTTTACTATATTTCATCTTTTTGGNGGCCGCACCATTCGTGTCACTAAGACTCCTTCCAACATCGCCGANACAAATCCTGTCTGGAGTAAATAGCCTAATTTTCCGCACTATTAATAAATGTTCAGTATTGAATTGAAAACAACTTCAACAATTATTCCAATATTCAAGAAGTCACGGAAGCAGAAAGTAAAACGACTTTTTATGTCCATAACAGCACCGGGACATATTGTTTCATTTTTGATCATTCTCATATTTTTTGTTGGGGGTTGTTCTTCCTCGGGAGCTAATAAAACAACTCCGCTAAATAATACGGAAGAAATGGCTGCTTTAAAGGAAACCCTGGCACAGCAGGAAGAATTGTTGGATCGACTGCAGGCACTGACAGCAGATCAACTGCTGCGCAGCAACGAAATTGAACAATCTATGCCGCCGCGGGATTTGCTCGAATCTTTACAAAAAGGATTTATTGAACTGCAGAAAAAAACATTGATACTTGAAATACAGCTATCTGAGCTGAAAAAAGGCTTGGAAACATCCAGAAGTAAGGGGGAAAAACCTTAAATCTTCTGCAAATAATTTTTCCATCAATCAAGAGAAAATTATTCTGGGACTAGTTTCATTACAGTCAGGCAACCCAGATCAGGCGGTGGAGCATCTGCAGGATATCTTGAAAGCAAAAAAAGGCTACAAAATTAAAAGGTGACATCCTGATGGCAATCGGAAATGGATTTTTAGCACAGGGTCATTCAAAGCAGGCAGCATCTCATTACGGACTTTTTCTTCGCGAATATCCAAAAAGTCGGCATACTCCCCAGGCTTTGTATTATTTGGGACAAGCAATGAAAGAACTTGGTGAAGTAGAAAACAAAAGATTTTGTGGAAGGAGTTGATAAATAATTATCCTCAATCATCTCTTGCCAAACGGGCGAAAAAACGGTTGCGATAATCTGCTGGAACTGCAAATTAATCTTTAAAATGAAACAAAATGCTCTAGGAAGTTCCGGGATAAAAGTCAGTTGTCTCGGACTTGGTACAATGACTTTTGGTGAACAGAATTCAGAAGAGGAAGCATTTGCTCAAATGGATTGTGCACTTGCAACAGGTGTAAACCTGTTTGATACAGCCGAAATGTATCCGGTACCACCTAAGGAAAATACTTTCACTATTTTCGGAACAGATTGTTGGGAAATGGATTAAACTCCGAAAATGCAGGGAGCGCATTGTTTTAGCTACAAAAGTGGTTGGACCCACTGTAGAATCTCGTTCAATGGGGAGCTACATTCGGGATGGACTAAATCACCTCACAAAAAAAATATCAGAGCAGCTCTTGAAGGCAGTTTGAGNCGTTTAAAAACTGAAACAATTGATCTCTATCAGATTCACTGGCCGGACCGGAATGTTAATATTTTTGGAAAACGGGGATTTGTGCCTTCGGATAATTCAGAAACAGACAATGAAGGAATTCCGGAAACCCTGGAAACGCTCAATAAACTCAGGGAGGAAGGGAAAGTGCAGGCTTTCGGAGTTTCCAATGAAACGCCATGGGGCGTGATGCGTTACCTCAGTCTGTCTGAAAAAAACAGATGGGGAAAAGTTGCCAGTATTCAGAATCCGTATAGTCTGCTCAACCGCACTTTTGAATCCGGACTTGCTGAAATTACGTACCGGGAATCAGTTGGGCTGCTGGCTTATTCTCCGCTTGCTTTCGGAATGCTGACTGGAAAATATCTCGACGGACTCAAACCGGCACGTGCGCGTTTAACTCTGTTTTCCCGTTTTCAGCGTTACCAGACAAAAAATGCGATAAAGGCTACACGAGATTATGTCAAACTTGCATGGGAGCATGCTTTGGATCCCGCGCAAATGGCACTGGCTTTTGTACGGACAAGGCCGTTTATGGCGAGTGNACTACTTGGGGCAACATCTGTCAAACAATTGGATACAAACCTCGCCAGCGTCGAATTAGAACTNTCNGCAGANGTGCTGGAAGGTATTGAAGAAATACACGGCAGAATTCCAAATCCATGTCCCTGACAGAATTAAGAGGAACTACATTAACGCCAGCGGTAGCCGAGTATGAATCGGTCTCCTTCAATTCGTTGATCGGGAAAATCATCGAAATCAATTTTTTCACTTTTTTCCTTGTACCAACCAAGAGACCATCCTGATTTTCCTTCGAGACCAAGTCCCCAGCCGCTGCCTCCGGACCATTTAAGTCCTGTATAAGAACTCAAAGATTCAATCCATGTCAGAAAATATTGCCCTCCATGTACACCTATAAATAATGGCCCCATCCATGCCCGAAATTCTGCACCTAGGATGCCGGCTTTGTAATACCCATATTTTNTGTTTGCCGGTCAATNCTCCTTTGTTCATGTTTTCTGAAGCGAAAAGTGAGAAAGAAAAAGAATCNCCCAAAGCAAACTGATAGTCAATCTGNTCTCCNATTACTTTNGAATCCTGGTACTCTCTTCCACTGNCATCATTAACCGGTTTTAATTGACCAAAATCCAGAAATAGTCCCAGACCGTCACCTGGTCCGGCCTGTGTGGCGGATGTCCAAAATGCCAGAACAACTGTCAAAAGAAATGTGAAACGGAGTTTCATTGCTATTTTTCCTATATGGAANTGTGTCCTTAAAAATGCTTGATCCCATTCATGTATTTTGCTGCTTCCATGATTCCGTTTATGGTAAGAGGNTCCATCTGAAATACCTGCTGGACATATGGGGCAATTGTTCGGTTCCAGTATTGTTTTGGAGTTGGATTAATCCAAACAACAAAAGGAAAATGTTCATGCAGAGTTTTTATATTTTCCAAACTTGGTGTAGAAGATTCTTCCCGAAATTCAATTGAGCCAAACGGTGCAAGGAACTCATGCGGTCCCATGTACGCATCACCGACAATGAAAACCCGATAATCCGGACTGTTCTCCATAACTTTCCGGAGCGTAACCGGTTTGCGACGAGCCTCGTCTTCATAAACCTGATCGTAAATCGCATTGTGGAAATAGTAAGTTTTTAAATCCTGAGGGAAGCGGCGTTTAATTTTTGCAAACAACATTTGAACTTTGCGGGCATGAACCCACATTGAATTGCCTCCATTGTCCAGCAACAGCAAAATCTGCGTCCGGTCCTGCTGTTCCCGTAAAAAATGAGGGATTACAATTCCACCGTTACGTCCGGTTTCTTCTACTGTACGCTTCACATTCAGTTTTCTGTCCGGATGAATGTCCTCAATATTTTTTAAAGCCTGCAGGGCAGCATCCATGTTGTTATCAGTAATTGGAGCATCTAAATCAACTGGATAAAATGAAGGATCTCCGAGAACCTTGCGGGCTGTCCCGGCATGAGCCGGTCCACCAACACGAATTCCGTTCAGCCCGTGTCCGGAGTGGCCATATGGTGAAAAACCATGACTGCCAATCCAGTGTCCTCCGCCGCTGTGTGCTAGTTTTTTGCTGCTCCATCACTCGTTTCATACGTTCAACCAGTTCCTCCAGAGAGATTTTGGAGTAATCCACCATTTTGTCTGTAGCCTGCGATACTCCCGGAGGACCATTACTTTTTCGGTCAGCCATATCCAGATTGTCATCATCGAGATGCTTTCGGGCATCAAGTTCTTTTTGTATGTTGGCCTGTAAATCAGATTGGAGTGTCTCATTTAAAAACTGATCAATAAGCTTTTCATAATCGATTTCACCNGAAATTTTTCCCGTTTCCAACTTTTGACTTAGCCAGTGTTCAAAAGCAGAAGATTTGCGGATAGCATCGTCAATTGTGTTAAAGTTAGTGGTATCGATTCCCAGAAAATGATCCCAAAACGCAAGTGTATAAGGAGCAATTTCTCTTCTTGATTTGCAGATAAGATGCTGACAAACGTCAAATAATGAACCCAGGTTGGTAACCAGCCCCATTTCCATGGTGCGGTACATATCCAACAAGGTGCGCACATCCGTCTTAAAACCGTACTGCCGTAGTGTCTCGGGGAACCCTGAAAACATAAAATGGTTAATGTAATATTTCTTTAAAAAATGCTTGTATTATCTGGAATTTTGAATTTGCAAAATGACTGCATAATTGCCGAATTTAAGCATTGCATCAGGTAATGGATCAAACTGAATCTCCTCCAAAGTCATCATGGTTGTATCGTCAAAATCCTGTGAGCCGCTGGATTTTATTATTTCTTGATCAACAACTATTCCGGCTGAATCGATGCTGATTTCAAGCTTCACAAACATGCCGCTGCGAAAAATTTGAAGTGCATAGGTTACGTCGAGCAGTAATTTGCTGATATGCTGATTGTATGAGTCACGAGCCAGTATGTACGGATCAGGTGCAGGCTGTTCTGGAATTTGNTTTTCTGCAAGATCGGAAGGCGTTACTGTTTCCGTTGAAGGTGAAGATGTTTCTTCCCGCGAAGTAACCCCTCCTTCAGGCCGGGTAATTNCCTTTTCTGGTAACGCAACTTCTTTTTTAGACGGAGTAGTCTCCTTTTCCGGTAATGCAATTTCTTTTTTAGACGGACTAATCTCCTTTTCCGGTAATGCTACGTTTTCAAGCATTAATTTTTGCAACATCCTTTGAACAAGAATGTCAACGTTTTGAATCAATTTTTCTGTACCGCATTCTCTGCAGGTTTGGGTTACTATTTCCCTGGTGATTTCAGGAACTGACATTGCAGCATATTTTAAACTCAGCTGAGTCACATTCTCTCTTCGGACAAGTTGAAACATAAACATCTTATCTGTCTTAAATTGTAGCTCCAGATTCCTAATAAAACTTAGAACTTTTTTAACGTCATTTGCTGCTGGTGCAGTCTTCTATGTCAATGCTCCTCATTCCTTTTCTGCAATCAATACCAACACTTTGTGCGATACAATGTGAAAATGTTGATTCAGCTTTTCGCGTAATCGGTTAAATAATATTTGCTGCTCCGGCACAGACACCTTCCCAACACTGACATGGGAGCAACAAGAGCCCGATCTACATCTGCTCTGCTGATTTTTGATAAAAAGAATGTACTTTGGAGAATGATTATCACCAGACAAANNTACTTTAAGCCGGCTCCATTATTTAAGTTTTTAGATTAAATTAAACATTATTTGCTATCCTTTTTTATTTTGTCCGGATGAAAATAA
>AJXC01001930.1_pt1 | contig 10882 bp, 11 predicted proteins | sample 404948 | NCBI WGS metagenome assembly AJXC01 (sample SAMN02954314, study PRJNA77837) | marine metagenome | biome: aquatic; feature: Guaymas Basin Hydrothermal Plumes; material: sea water; isolation source: Guaymas Basin Hydrothermal Plumes and Background water depths 1600, 1775... ... | reverse complement strand
CCTAAAAAATGTAGAAGAAAGACAAATTAAAGTTAAGTATTAACCGCTACCAAAATTAATTCAACACACATCAACAAGGTGATGATATTAGTACGATTAACAAAATACCAACTAGGCCAATGCAAAAATAATCGCACTTAGAATTAATAATCACTCAAACTAACCATTACTTAGCCTCCTTTTTAGGCGATGTAATTGAAACAAGGCGCACCCTATCTTTGGCTTGAACATTCACTTGCTCTGAAATTGATTGCTTCTTACGACTGACTTCATTACGGTGTACTAAAGTAATCGCTGCAATAATTGCAATTAGCAACAGCACAGCTGCTAATTCAAATGGGTAAACATAAGTGGTGTAGAGTTGCATCGCCAATACAGTGATATTACTGTAATCCGCTGCATGTCTTGCCGGTGCCGCTATCACATCTAGACCAAACTGATTACCGCCCAAGACCAAAGTCATCTCAGCAATAATGATCGCTGCCACAATCAAGCCTAACGGCAGATAACCAGCAAACTTTGCCCGTAGCGTTGACTTATCAATGTTCAGCATTTTAATAACAAATAGGAACAGTACCATGACAGCACCGACATAAACCAAAATCAGGGTAATGGCTAAAAACTCAGCTTCTAACAAGATCCAAATACTGGCAGCAGAAAAGAACGATAGAATTAAAAACAAAACTGCTTTGGCCGCATTACGCGAAAAAATCATTGCCAATGAACTGGCAATAAACCAAAACGAAAACACATAAAATAATATTTGATCAAATGTCATAATTGGCCTTTATTTATACTTCGAATCTTCTAACTTAGTTTGGTCAATCATCTTTTTGTTCTTATCACCCACTTCTAATAATTGATCTTTAGTAATAACACTGCCAAATTGTCCTTTTATATTGTCGTTTCCATCTCTTGAACCTACGAAAGCGTACTCAAAAATCTGAGTTTCAACAATGGCGTCAACTGGACACGCCTCTTCACAAAAACCACAAAAAATACATTTAAACAAATCAATATCATATTGTGTAGTGCGGCGTGTGCCATCGTCTCGCATTTCTGATTCAATGGTGATTGCATTGGCCGGGCAAACCGCTTCACAGAGTTTACAAGCAATACAACGCTCTTCCCCATTTGGGTAACGTCGCAATGCGTGTATACCTCTAAAACGTGGTGAAATCGGGGTTTTTTCCTCTGGATACTGAACCGTAATTTTTTTATTAATCAGCTCTTTCGCGGTAATTTTTAGTCCACCACGTAATTCACTTAAACTGAAATCTTTTACTAATTTTTTAATGTTATTAATCATAAATTACACTCCCAGTATCAGTACTAGAACCAAGGTCCTATTTTTAGTTGTGTCATCAACGCCACCACAAAAATCCAAGCGATGGTCCAGGGTAAGAAAACCTTCCATGACAAGCGCATGATTTGATCGTATCGAAAACGTGGGAAAGTTGCACGTATCCACAAATACAAAAACATAAAGAAGCTGGTTTTGGCTAGTAACCAGATAATGCCTGGCACCCATGCAAACGCTGCATCCATATAAGGAACACCTTCAAATGGAGAGTGCCAACCACCAAAGAACATTATCACAGCTAATACGGCCATGAGAATCATGTTGGCATATTCTGCTAAGAAAAAGACCGCAAAGGTCATACCAGAATACTCAACATGAGTACCGCCTACAATTTCTGACTCGCCTTCTACTACGTCAAAAGGTGCGCGGTTAGTTTCAACCAAAGCAGAAATAAAGAAGATAATCATCATTGGGAATAATGGGATCCAGTACCAGTGCAGGATGCTGCCTTTCTGTGCCATCACAATATCGTTAAGATTAACACTGCCGGCAATCATAACCACGGTTACCAAAGCAAAACCAATCACAATTTCGTAAGATACTAGGAGTGAAGCACTACGCAACGCACCCAAAAGTGGGTACTTAGAGTTAGACGCCCAACCCGCCAAAATAATGCCATACACGCCAATCGAGCCAATCGCTAGAACGTACAACAAACTAATGTCTAGATTGGCCACGTAAATACCTTCGTCAAAAGGAATAACTGCCCAAACTGCAATAGCAGGTGCAATTGCCAATATTGGCGCCAATAAGAATAAGTAAATATTAGCCTTGGTTGGGAAAATAATTTCCTTGGTCATTAGCTTTAAAGCATCTGCAATCGGTTGCAACCAACCTTTTGGACCAACACGGTTAGGACCAATACGCAACTGCATATAACCAATGACTTTACGCTCAGCATAAGTGAAATAAGCCACCACTAACATCAGCGGCATCACCAAAGCAATAGCCTTAATTAAAATAATTAGAATGGTTGCGATCGATCCATCAAACCATGGCATTAATTCATGGACTAGTTCAACAAATGATTGCCACAATGCCATCATGACTGCACTCCTGTTGAGTGATTAGCATTAACAAATACACAATTATTAGCCACTGCTTCGTTAATCGCTACTGGCACACCTAGATATTCATCGTCTTGTGCAACTTCTAACTTTTTAGCGGTGGCTTTATTCATTGAAGCGCTGTTAATTTGGCCAATATTGGTCGCTTGCAATGAAGTTGCATGTCTAGATAAAACATCAACAGCATAAGGCGATTTTTGCCAAATAACATTAACCCCCTCTTTTAACTTTCACATCGATGCTCTCACCATGCACATGCTGTTTGTGACTTTGATGCATGACTTCGCTGGTTACTTGCGTGGAATCTGCATAGTGAAAACCTGGCAACTCTAACAAGTCAGCCAATACTTTTAGCACTTTCCAAGCAGGTTTTGTATCGCTTGGTGCATTCACTGCTGCTGCGAATGATTGAACTTCACCCTCGACATTCACATGCGAACCTGATGTTTCGTAGAAACTGGCAATCGGTAATAAAACGTCTGAATACTGCGCAACTGCATCATCTTTAAAACTGTTTAAAGAAATCACAAAAGTATCTTCATTACTGAGCGCTTCAACGGCTTGAAGTGAATGATGGAAATCATATTGTGGATAAATATCTAACAAAATATAAGCTTTTAAATCAGCTGCCAACATAGCGTTTACATCTAAACCACCTTTACCTGGTACAAAGCCTGTCATGTTAGCCGCCATAGAATTGGCAGTAGCACTGACATTAAGCGTTGTAGAATTAGTATGTTGTGCAATCTCACTCACCAAATTAGCAATACTAGCTGCTTGCGGATTATTAACAATGTGCTCGCCCAAAACAATCACTGAATTATCTGACTGAGATAGTTTTTCTGCTAATTGCGTTGCAACATCATTTACTTTAATGTCTACTAAGTAGTCTGGAATTTCAACCTGTGCATTTTGTAAAACTGACTTTAACACGCCTGCTAACATTGCCGCTGTTTGGTTTGGTGAAATAATATTTTCACTGTTAAGGCGGTAATTAAAATCAAACGCCATCGCATTAATCACATCAATACTGGCACCTGATAAATTAGCCTTACGTAAACGGTGACTAATCATTGGCTGTTCTAATCGTAGATTCGAGCCAATCACAAGCGCATGATCAACACCTTCTAGACCTGCTAATTTAATACTTGATTCAAGTGAGATAGCATTGTCCAGATCTTTAACATTCAAACGGTGGTCAATATTTTCAGAACCAACGCTTCTTAAGATCTTTTGTAATAAGTGAAACTCTTCCAACGTTGCTGTGTTTGAAGCCAGGGCGCCCAATTTATCTGTTTGATGCGTGTTAAACACATTGTTTGCTAAGCCTCGAGTGGCAAAATCTAGCGCCACATTCCACTCAACTTCTTTCCAAGTGCCTTCAACTTTAATCTGTGGTGCTAGCAATCTGTTTTCATGCGAAAGGCCTTCGTATGAGAAACGGTCTCTATCTGAAATCCAAGTCTCGTTAATGCTTTCGTTGTCTTTAGCAACAATACGCTTAACCTTACCTTTATAAGTTTGTGTAATAATGTTCGAGCCGACTAAATCATGTCGGGCAACATTGGAAACAGCATTCATTTGCCAAGATCTAAGCTCATAACGGAAAGGCTTAGAGGTTAATGCGCCCACTGGACAAACATCAATCATATTGCCTGAAAGCTCTGATTGAATACCCTCTTCCAAAAATGGCTCAATTTTTAGATCTTCACCGCGTCCAGTAGCGCCCATCTCCATAATGCCGGCCACTTCAGCGCCAAAACGAACACAACGGGTACAGTGGATGCATCGAGTCATATCAGTTTGAATNAGTGCACCAATATCACTATCAGCCACAATACGCTTACCTTCAGTAAAGCGTGAAACGTCTGAACCATANTCCATCGCCACGTCTTGTAATTCACACTCTCCGCCTTGATCACAAATTGGGCAATCAAGTGGGTGGTTAATCAATAAAAATTCCATCACCGCTTTTTGCGAAGCCTTGGCTTTTTCATTTTGGGTATGAATTTTCATGCCATCAGCAATTGGTGTAGAACATGCTGGCTGTGGCTTTGGCGCACCTTCAACGTCCACCAAACACATGCGGCAATTAGCTGCTATTGATAATTTTTTATGGTAACAAAATCTCGGCACACTAATGCCTTCTCTGTCAGTAACAGCGATAAGAATTTCACCTGCTTTGGCGTTAACTAAATTACCGTCAATTTCAATTTCAATATCAGCCATTATCCTTTCACCATACTCTTGCCATGCTCGATGTAATACTCGAACTCTTCACGGAAATTCCTCAAGAAACTTTCAACTGGCATTGCCGCAGCATCACCTAGCGCACAAATTGTGTTGCCCATAATTTTATCTTGAACACTCATTAGCAAGTCAATATCATCTGCCTTGCCATTGCCGTCCATAATGCGTTTTAGCACACGGTATAACCAACCTGTGCCTTCACGACACGGTGTACATTGACCACAAGATTCATCGTAATAAAAATGCGCCAATCGCGTCAACGCCTCAACCATGCAAGTTGAGTCATCCATGATGATGACTGAGCCTGCACCCAACATAGAGCCCGCTTTTTCAATACCGTCATAATCCATGGTCATGCCCATGGCAACTTCTGCCGTTAACACTGGGGTTGATGATCCGCCTGGAATCACCGCTTTTAAAGTTCTACCTTCGCGAATACCACCTGCCATTTCTAACAAATCTTTAAAAGGCAACCCCATTGGTACTTCAAAATTTTCTGGTTTATTTACATGTCCAGTGACAGAAAATAATTTACAACCACCAGAATTCGCAACGCCAATATCGGCAAACCACTGCCCACCTTTTGCAAGGATATCTGGAACAGAAGCAAAGCTTTCTGTATTGTTAATCGTAGTTGGCATACCAAATAAACCGATATTCGCTGGGAATGGTGGTTTGAATCTTGGTTGGCCTTTTTTACCTTCAAGTGATTCTAGAAGTGCTGTTTCTTCACCGCAAATATAAGCGCCTGCGCCTAAGTGCGTGTATAGATCAAAACTCACTGAGCTACCATCAATATTTTCACCGAGCAAGCCTGCATCGTAGGCTTCTTTTAGCGCATCTTCAAAGCGATAAAACGGCTCCATGAATTCACCACGAATATAGTTATAACCTTTGGTTGCATTCATTACAAAGCCACCAATTGCCATACCTTCAATAACAGAATGCGGATTAAATCTTAAAATATCTCTGTCTTTACAAGTGCCAGGCTCGCCTTCGTCAGAATTACACACCACATATTTTTGCATGTTGGCGTTGCGCGGCATAAAACTCCATTTAAGGCCCGTTGGGAAACCCGCACCGCCGCGGCCACGTAGGCCAGAAGTTTTTAATTCATCAATAATTTGTTCAGGCGTGAGTTCGCCTTTTAGGATTTTTCGCCAAACGGAATAACCGCCGCTCGCCTCGTATGTCTTTAACGACCACGGGTCTTTTTGATCTAAGTTTTTAAAACAAACTTCATTCATTTTAGACCATCCACAATTTCGTCAATTTTATCGGCGGTTAAATTTTCATAATACTGGTCGCCAATTTGAAACATTGGTGCACCAACGCAGGCACCCAAACATTCTACTTTTTTAACGTTAATTAAACCGTCAGGGGTTACTTCGCCGGTCTTAACGCCTAGCTTGTTTTCTAAATGTGTGATCAGCTCATCTGAACCATTAAGCATGCATGAAATGTTATGGCAAAAACGAATGGTGTGCTTACCCACTGGCTTATGATTGTAATTTTCATAAAATGTTGCTACTTCAGCTGCCGCAATACCTGGCATAGCCAAATAGTCTGCCACCGCTTGAATGGTATCGGATGTTAATCTGTTGTCGTTCTCAGCTTGGACAATTTTCAACGCTTCCATTACTGCAGAACTTTGATGTCCTTCTGGATATTTTGCTACCCAAGCATCGATTTGTTTTTTTGCTTTATTTGAAATCATCTGTCTATCTCACCAAATACAATATCTTGTGTGCCGATAATGGTCACTACATCAGACAACATGTGTCCTCTTGCCATCTCATCCATGGCAGCTAAATGCGCAAAGCCAGGCGCTCTAATCTTAACGCGATATGGCTTGTTCGCGCCATCTGAAATCAAATAAATACCAAACTCACCCTTAGGGTGTTCAATCGCAGAATAGACTTCGCCTGCTGGCAAACAATAGCCTTCTGTAAAGAGTTTAAAGTGATGAATGAGTGATTCCATATCGTCTTTCATCTCAACACGACTTGGTGGCGCAACTTTGTGATCATCGCTCATGACTGGGCCTGGATTTTGACGTAGCCAACCAACACACTGTTCAATAATATGATTAGATTGGCGCATCTCTTCCATGCGCACTAGATAACGATCATAACTATCACCAGTAACGCCTACTGGAATATCAAACTCTAATTGGTCATAAACCGAATAAGGCTGATTTTTTCTCAAATCCCAAGCCACGCCAGAGCCTCGAAGCATTGGGCCAGTAAAGCCTAACTGCTTGGCACGATTGGCCGAAACAATACCAATATTAACCAAACGCTGTTTCCAAATACGATTGTCTGTTAGTAAGTCATCGTACTGCTTGATACTCTTAGGGAATTCTTTAACAAAGTCAGCAATAAAATCTAACAACGAACCTTGGCGGTTCTCGTTCATTACCTTCAACTCTTTTTCAGTACGGAAATCTGACTCTAAATACTGAGGCATCTTATCTGGAAGGTCACGGTAAACACCACCTGGACGATAATACGTTGCATGCATACGTGAACCTGATACCGCTTCATAGCAGTCAATCAACTTTTCACGCTCGCGAAAAGCGTACAAGAAAATACTCATCGCACCCACATCAAGCCCGTGTGTACCTAGCCACATTAAGTGATTTAAAATACGAGTAATCTCATCAAACATCACACGAATATACTTTGCTCTCTCAGGTATCTCAAGCTCAAGCATGGTTTCAATTGCCATCACATAAGCGTGCTCATTACACATCATTGAAACGTAATCTAGGCGATCCATATAACCAATAGACTGGTTATATGGCTTAGATTCTACTAATTTTTCAGTACCACGATGGAGTAAGCCAATATGTGGATCTGCACGCTCAATCACCTCACCATCAATTTCTAAAATAAGGCGTAAAACACCATGCGCTGCAGGGTGTTGAGGGCCAAAGTTGAGGGTATAGTTACGAATTTCAGCCATCTTATTTCCTGATTACTCTAGGTACATTAACATTTGGCTCAATACTCACAGGCTCGTAAACCACGCGGCCCAAGTCTTCGTCATAACGCATTTCAACCTCACCAATCATTGGGAAATCTTTGCGTAGTGGGTGCCCAACAAAACCATAGTCTGTCAAAATACGACGTAAATCAGTGTGGTTTTCAAACAAAATACCCATTAAATCAAAAGCTTCACGCTCATACCAATCAGCTGATGCCCAAATATCAGTCACTGATTTAATAATAGGCTCTGCCTCGTCAACGTAAGACTTAACCCGTAATCGGTAATTCTTACTCACTGAGAGTAAATGATAAGCCACGGCGAAACGTTGCTCGTGTCTATCTTCATCATTTTGCGCTTCACGTGCTCGGCTAAAGCCTGAAGAGCTAGCATTAGCATCCCAATCAGACTGGCCATAAGTTAAATAATCAACACCACATAGGTCAATCAAAGTATCGAATGAGTAAAAATCTCTAAGCTTAAGGCAGGTTTTAATAATGTCATCAGAATCAACCGTTAAGGTAAGCTCGCCAAAAGCTTCAACCAGGTTATCTTCACCAAACTCTTCAATTAGTTGTTCTTTTAAATCTTCCATTAAGTTCTCGCAATGGTGTTGGTGCGACGAATTTTTTCTTGAAGTTGTAAAATACCATAAAGCAGCGCTTCTGCTGTTGGAGGACAACCTGGTACATACACATCAACCGGTACAATACGGTCACAACCGCGTACAACCGCATAAGAGTAATGGTAATAACCACCACCATTTGCACAAGATCCCATTGAAATCACCCATCTTGGCTCAGGCATTTGATCGTAAACTTTTCTAAGCGCTGGCGCCATTTTGTTGGTTAGTGTACCTGCCACAATCATTAAATCTGACTGCCTAGGCGTTGGTCTAAAAACGATACCGAAACGGTCAAGATCATAACGCGAAGATCCGGCTTCCATCATCTCTACTGCACAACAAGCCAAACCAAATGTCATTGGCCACAAAGAACCCGTTCTTGCCCAGTTAATCACCTTGTCCAACGACGTGGTAACAAAGCCTTCTTTCATTAAACCTTCAATTGCCATACTAAATAATCCTTATTCCCACTCTAGTGCACCCTTCTTCCATTCAAAGATAAAGCCAACCACCAATAAAAATAAAAAGATACTCATACTAATAAAGCCAAACCAACCAAGATCAGACTGAACGACCGCCCAAGGAAAAACGAAAGCAACTTCTAAGTCAAACAAAATAAATAAAATAGCGACTAGATAATAACGCACATTGAAATACATACGGGAGTCATCAAAAGCAGGGAACCCACACTCAAACTGGGAATTTTTTTCCTCGTCTGGTTTGCTAGGTCCTAATAAATAGCCAATTAACATTGGGCCAACGCCAAATGCAACGCCTAAAAATATAAAAACCATGATAGGTAGATAGTTTTCTAACACCTAATTCTCTCTCCTTGATAGAAGTCAAATATTATATCTAATGTTGAACAAATAACAAAATATATTTCAGCACAATTTATGCGTCTACTTCTGTGCCGCCTACTGTTAATTGGTCGATCTTCAAACTTGGCTGCCCCACGCCAACCGGTACAGATTGACCATCTTTTCCGCACACACCAACGCCTGAGTCTAGCTTGAGATCATTTGCCACCATCGATATTTTCTTCAGCACTTCATCGCCCGAGCCAATCAACGTCGCCCCTTTGACTGGCGTGGTTATTTTTCCATTCTTAATTAAATAAGCTTCATTTGCTGAAAACACAAACTTTCCCGAAGTAATATCAACTTGTCCACCATCAAAATTCACTGCATACAATCCATCATCAACTGAGGCGATCATTGCTTCTAGAGAGTCTTTGCCATTTAGCATGTAAGTATTGGTCATTCTTGGCATGGGGATATGCGCATAAGACTCACGTCTGGCATTGCCGGTGGATTTCTCACCCATCAATCCGGCATTTAATTTATCAAATAAATAACCTTTCAAAATACCGTTTTCAATCAAGGTGGTGTTTTGTGTTGGTGTACCTTCATCGTCTATGGTTAAAGAACCGCGTCGATTAGCCAGCGTACCATTATCAACAATGGTACATTTTTCACTGGCCACTTGTTCGCCAATTTTCCCTGTAAATACCGAAGTGCCTTTACGATTAAAATCACCTTCTAAGCCGTGCCCAATAGCCTCATGCAACAACACACCTGGCCAACCCGGACCCAATATCACTGGCATATTACCTGCGGGCGCACCCTTAGCCTTCAGGGCTACTAATGCTTGTCGAATGGCTTCATGAGTGTAAATTTCAGCCAAGTTGTGGTCAATAAAATAACGGTAATCATATCGACCACCACCACCACTTGAGGCTGACTCAATACGGCCATCGTGTTCAACAATCACACTCACACTGACGCGCACCATCGGCCGATAATCTTTTTGATAAACGCCATCGGTTGATACAATTAACACCTCGGTATAAGCACCTGATAAAGAAGCACTGACTTGCTTTACTTTCGGTTCTTTTCTGGCAATGGCATCAATCAACTTAAGTAAATCAACTTTCTCTTCTGAAGTTAAACTGCCTAATGGGCTGAGTCCGCTGTATTTGGCTATTGGCGGTACTGATTGAAAAGTTTGAATTTTCTGCGGCGCTTTGTGTTTTGAAATACCTTTGGCAAAATCCACCGCTTGATCAATCGCCTTGGCATTTAAATCATCAGAATAAGCAAAGCCTGTTTGCTCACCTTTGACTGCTCGTGCACCGACGCCATGGCTAATATGATAGGTGCCAGATTTAACAATGCGTTCTTCTAAAAACCACGATTCGGCCACTGAATGCTGAAAATACAAATCTGCATAATCCACCCCTTTCACCGCTAGGGAAGATAAAAGATCCGTAATTTTTTCTTGATCCAAATGATGTTCATCCAGCAACTGTTCAATCATAACTTATTCAATAATCGGTTCATCCCACGGGCCTGTAATTTTATACTCAAGGTCAACCACTTTATCCACAATCTTATCAATCAATTTNCCTTTAAACACAACTTCATCGATCGCCCAAACCCCAAGACCAATTAAACCACCTCCCGCTAATGCAGTAGCAACTGGCACCGCATCCCCCACTGCTGGACTTACTCGGGCCTTTAGATTGTATTCTTCATTAATAAGATCACTCTCTCCCGTTAGCCTAATAATGCCCGAAGATGCATTAAG
>AJXC01001868.1_pt1 | contig 11019 bp, 9 predicted proteins | sample 404948 | NCBI WGS metagenome assembly AJXC01 (sample SAMN02954314, study PRJNA77837) | marine metagenome | biome: aquatic; feature: Guaymas Basin Hydrothermal Plumes; material: sea water; isolation source: Guaymas Basin Hydrothermal Plumes and Background water depths 1600, 1775... ... | reverse complement strand
ATGGCAGGGCAGGCGACTATTGCTAAAGAATTATTAGAACAGCTTCCAAGCATGGACAAAATATTTGTCCCTGTGGGCGGTGGCGGTCTTATTGCCGGTATAGCGACTTACATTAAGCACTATGCGCCAAACATCCAAGTAATTGGTGTTGAACCAGAAGATTCACCAACACTTTATCAAGCGCTTAAACAAGGTGAGCGCGTTGTATTGCCCGATGTTGGTCGTTTTGCTGATGGTGTGGCAGTCAAGCAAATTGGCGAACAAACCTATCCAATTGTCAAAGCAGTGGTGGATGAAGTGGTGTTAGTGAGTAATGATGAAATCTGCGCCGCTATTAAAGACATCTATGAAGACATGCGCTCTATTGCAGAGCCTGCTGGCGCCTTGGCTACAGCAGGGGTGAAGAAATACGTCGAACAAAATAACATTAAAAATGAGAATTTGGTTTCTATTGTCTCAGGCGCCAATGTTAACTTTGATCGCCTGCGTTATATTTCAGAACGCGCTGATTTGGGTGAGCATAATGAAGCCATTATTGCCGCGACTATTCCAGAGCAGCCTGGCAGCTTCTTAAAGTTTTGCCAGTTGCTGGACAACCATGCCATCACAGAATTTAACTATCGTTATGCACCTAATAGGCAGGCCCATATTTTTGTAGGCGTGGCACTCAGCGAAGGTTTAAGCGAAAAAGAAGCATTGATAGCCAAGCTCTCACAATCATTTGATATTTTGGATATGAGTGACAATTCTATTGCTAAGACCCATATTCGTTATATGGTGGGCGGTCGTTCGGATGCTGATAATGAAGTACTGTACCGATTTGAATTTCCTGAGCGCCCTGGTGCTTTACTTAACTTTCTAAAGAAGGTAGGTACGCATTGGAATATTTCTTTATTCCATTATCGTAATCATGGTGCCGATTTCGGTCGTGTATTGATTGGTTTACAAGTTGATGATGTTGTCCAACTAGAGCGTAACTTTGATGAGTTGGGTTATTTCTACCAAAACGAAACCGACAACAAAGCGTATCAATACTTCCTTTAGAGATTTTACTGTAAGGGATATTCCCCTTGTTTTAACGATTGAACGTTTGGTTTATGATTCCCCATGGAGTCAGGCTAAATTTACCGACAGCTTAAATAACCCAAAAACATTATCCAGCTTATTGATTATTGATGAACAAGTGTTGGGCTACTTTGTTGCTACATATTCGCCAGATTCAGTAGACCTACTTAATATTTGCATTCATCCAGAGCATCAACACCAAGGCTTAGGCACACAGTTGTTTGATTATTTAATTCAGCAGTTGCAAGCCTTAAGCCTTAATACGATATTTATTGAGGTACGCGCATCCAATAAATCGGCACTTTTGTTTTACCAAAAACTCGGTTTCAACGTGATCGACAGCCGTAAAAAATACTATTCAAATGGCGAGGATGCTAAAATACTACGTTTACAAACAAGGTAGCTATGTCACAAAAAACTAAGATCATTTATACCTTGACTGATGAGGCGCCAGCATTGGCAACTTACTCATTACTGCCGATAATTAAGGCGTTTACCGGTGCTGCAGACGTGACGGTTGAGACTCGTGATATCTCTTTAGCTGCTCGTGTGATTGCTAATTTTCCTGAAAGGCTAACTGCCACGCAAAAAATGGGCGATGCTTTAAGTGAATTGGGTCAGATTGTTAAATTGCCAGAAGCCAATATTGTTAAGTTACCGAATGTGAGCGCCTCTATTCCACAGCTAGAATCAGTGATTGCTGAGCTTCAAGCACATGGTTATGATATTCCAAATTATCCTTCCAATCCTCAGAGTGATGAAGATAAAGCGCTTAAAGCTACGTTCTCTAAAGTATTAGGCAGTGCAGTCAATCCGGTATTGCGCGAAGGCAACTCTGATCGTCGTGCACCGCCATCAGTTAAAAGCTACGCTCAAAAAAATCCTCATTCAATGGGCGTTTGGGCAACTGATTCCAAAACAGCTGTAGCCAGTATGTCTGAAGGTGATTTTTATGGTTCTGAAAAATCAACGACCACTACCGATGCAACGCAGTTCACTATTCAATTTGAAAGTGTTGATGGTTCAATTGAAGAATTAAAAGCACCCGCTTCACTGCAAGTAGGCGAGATTATTGATGCGGCTGTCATGAGTCAGTCGTCTTTGCGAGGTTTTATAACTCAGACCATTGCACAAGCGAAAGAGCAGGGCGTGCTATTCTCTGTACATATGAAAGCCACAATGATGAAGGTGTCTGATCCTATTATTTTCGGCCAAGTAGTGGGTGTCTTTTTTGAAGATGTGTTTAAGAAGCATGCGTTGGTTTTTGAAGAGTTAGGCATCAATGCAAACAATGGTTTGGGCGACATACTTACCAAAATTAAAACGTTAGAGCCTAGCAAAAAATCAGAAATTGAAGATGATATTCAAGCAGTCTATGTCAAACAACCTGACGTGGCTATGGTTGATTCTGACAAAGGTATTACCAATTTAAACGTACCGAGTGATGTGATTGTTGATGCATCGATGCCAGCCATGATCCGAAGCTCGGGTCAGATGTGGAATAAAGAGGGTAAGCAGCAAGATACCATGGCGGTGATTCCTGATCGCTGTTATGCAGGTGTTTTTCAAGAAACCATTAGTTTTTGTAAAAAGCACGGCGCATTCGATCCTACTACGATGGGCTCTGTTTCAAATGTTGGCTTGATGGCGCAAAAAGCCCAAGAGTACGGCTCTCACGATAAAACATTTCAAATGACAGCGGCAGGAACAGTACGTGTTATCTCTACAGATGGAGTGGCATTACTTGAGCAATCTGTAGAAGTGGGCGATATTTTCCGCATGTGTCAAGTAAAGGACGCACCGATTCAAGACTGGGTTAAATTAGCAGTGAGTCGCGCCAGGGCAACAAACTTACCCACTATTTTTTGGCTAGACGAACAGCGTGCACATGACCATCAAATGATCAAGAAAGTTAATCAATACTTGCTTGATCATGATACAACCGATCTTGAAATTCACATTATGTCACCTGAGGAGGCTACCCGATTTACACTCAAGCATGTGAAAGCCGGTAAGAACGTCATTTCAGTGACAGGCAATGTACTACGAGATTATTTAACCGATCTATTTCCGATACTAGAGCTTGGAACCAGTGCAAAAATGTTATCGATTGTGCCACTCATGAATGGTGGTGGTTTGTTTGAAACCGGCGCTGGCGGCTCAGCACCTAAACATGTTCAGCAATTAACGGCTGAGAATCACCTGCGTTGGGACTCTTTAGGTGAGTTTTTAGCTTTATCGGTTTCACTAGAGCATTTAGCAGCTACATTCGATATGCCTAAAGCACAAGTATTGGCAACTACCTTAGATGCAGCGACAGCTAAGTTTTTAGATAACGATAAATCGCCATCACGCAAAGTAGCTGAGCTAGACAATCGTGGTAGTCATTTTTATTTGGCTATGTATTGGGCACAGGCGTTGGCGGCTCAAACACAAGATCTTGAATTACAAACGCAGTTTACATTAGTAGCTGAGGCCCTATCTGCTAACGAATCAGTCATCATTTCTGAACTAAACGCAGTTCAAGGTAAGGTGGTTGAGCTGGGTGGTTATTACCAACCTAATCCAGAGTTAGTCGCCAAAGTGATGCGCCCAAGTGTTGTTTTAAATACAATCATTGATTCTATATCATAGTATTAATATGTACTGATAGTGTTGCATAGCGTGTTTTACTGTGTATTATTGAAATTTTAGGTGGGTTTGACGCTTATCTAGATTAAAACTATATATAAATAATAACCTTAAGAGGAGAGAAAATGAAAAACTTAACAAAAGCAATCGCGATTGCAACAGTAGTAGCAGCAACATCAGCGTCAGCATTTATGCATGACAACAACAATGGCTGGGGTGGTAACAACTCTAATTGGGGTCCAATGAGCGGCGCTAACAACATGGGTCCATTCTCAGGCGGCAACAACATGGGTCCATTCGGCGGTGGTTCTAACATGGGTCCATTCTCAGGCGGCAACAACATGGGTCCATTCGGTGGTGGTTCTAACATGGGTCCTATGAATGGCGCTCAAAACTGGGGTCCTTTCCAGGGTGGTAACAAGTGGATGAACAACACAGACTTCGGTTTGAACTTCGATACTAAGAACTCTACTGACTCAAACGCTTCTGGCGCGGCTGACGGTAGAGCTTCTGGTACAGGTGATGCTAACGCTACAGGTACTGCAGACGCATACGCTAAAGGTGTTGCTGATGCAAATGCTACGGCACAAGCAGACGCTTACGCTAAAGGCTATGCAGACGCTATGGCTTCAGGCTCAGGTTCTAGAGGAGCTCCTGCTGCGAAGTAGTAGTTAGTTAGAAATCTATAAAAACCACCCGCAAGGGTGGTTTTTTATTGCCTATTTTTTTTGTGTTTAATCAGTAAGTCAAGGTATTTGCATAATTTCCAAAATTTCCAAAACTCCATCCAAACCTCGTTAAAACCCCACCCAAACCTAGCCATTTCCCCACAAAAACCCATTAATAGATCGTTAAGAACCTTAAATCAAGGCCTTTTCCTCTGATTTCTGGCTGTTTTTGATCATTTTTCATGGACTTGTTGGTCCATTTTGATTATTCCCTAACTTTTATTGTTATATTAATTGTTGTTGCAATAGGGTGTGTGGCGATACTTGTGGCTTTTTTGCAAATATATATTAGAATATCATTGACTTCTAATATAGTTGGCGTATAATGCACACCTATCAAGACGGCTCAAGTCTGATACTTAAAACACCCCAATAATGAGGGTGTTAAATTTAAAAACAATTAATCTAGGAGATTAACATGAAAAAAATTATCGCTATCGCTACTTTAGTAGCTGCTACATCAGCTTCAGCTGGTTTCTTCAACAACGGTTCTAACGACTTCGGTCCTTTTAACGGTTCTAACAACTGGGGTCCTTTCGATTCAGGTTCTAACTTCGGTCCTATGAACTCTGGTTCTAACATGGGTCCTTTTACTGGTGGAAACAACATGGGTCCATTCGACGGTGGTTCTAACATGGGTCCTTTTAACGGCGCTCAAAACTGGGGTCCTTTCCAGGGTGGTAACAAGTGGTTAAACAACACTGACTTCGGTTTGAACTTTGACACTAAGAACTCTACTGACACTAACGCTTCTGGCGCTGCTGACGGTTCTGCAACTGGTGTTGCTGATGCTAACGCTAAAGGTACTGCTGATGCATACGCTAAAGGCGCTGCTGATGCATACGCTAAAGCTCAAGCTGACGCTTACGCTAAAGGTTTTGCTGATGCTAAAGCTACAGGTACTGCAACTTCAACTGAAGTAGCTAAGTAATTTATTACTTAACCTCGCTAAGCATCACTTAGTAGGCCTAGGCTTACTAAGTAGCCAAGCTAAAACCACCCGAGAGGGTGGTTTTTTATTGGGTGATTGTAAATTAATATATCGTTAAATATTTATTCACTTTTTTCATTTCAATTCATTATAATTGTCGCCTGAATATTGATATTTTGTTGGTATTCTTTTCCTCTTTTTTTATAACTAAATACACGGAGATAAATATGAAAACATTAGTACAAGCAGTAGCGATCGCTACCGTAGTTGCAGCAACTTCTGCATCTGCATTTTTCGGCAATAACAACAATGGTTGGGGTGGTAACAACTCTAACTGGGGTCCTTTCAATGGCGGCAACAACATGGGTCCATTCGGCGGTGGTTCTAACATGGGTCCATTTAACGGTGGTTCTAATGCTGGTCCTTTCTCAGGTGGCAACAACTTCGGTCCATTCGGCGGTGGTTCTAACATGGGTCCTATGAATGGCGCTCAAAACTGGGGTCCTTTCCAGGGTGGTAACAAGTGGATGAACAACACAGACTTCGGTTTGAACTTCGACACTAAGAACTCTACTGACTCAAACGCTTCTGGCGCGGCTGACGGTAGAGCTTCTGGTACTGGTAATGCAAATGCTAAAGGCACTGCAGACGCTTACGCTAAAGGTGTTGCTGATGCAACAGCTAAAGGCCAAGCAGATGCTTACGCTAAAGGCTATGCAGATGCAATGGCTTCAGGTTCGGGAAGCAACGCTCCAGCTGCTGCAAAATAATTAATTTTTAAAATTAGTTAATAAAAGAGGCGCTTATGCGCCTCTTTTTTTCGTCTGTTATCAATATATTATAAAATCATAATATAATTAGTGTATAATGCATTTAAAAGCAATTTTTTATTTTGGGGAATATGAAATGAACAACATGACAAAAATAATATTTACAATCATTTTATTGGCTTCTAGCATTGCTAGCGCATCACCATGGATGCCTTGGGATAACAATAATAATGGTGGTGATAATTTAATTGACTCTTGGATGCCTTGGGGTTCTAATTCCAACTCCAACTCCAACTCAAATTCTAATTTTGGTCCATTTAATTCGGGATCAAATTGGGGTCCATTTAATTCTGGATCAAATTTCGGCCCGATGGACAGTATGACTAATTGGGGTCCGATGAATTCAGACGCTGATTGGGGTCCAATGAGTACAGCTAATAACTGGGTAAATGATACTGACATCAGTTTTTATTTAAAAACCAATAACAAAACTGAAAGTACTGGCTATGCAAGAGCAGATGGTAAGTACGCTGGTGAATTGCAAAATCGCATGTCTGGACAAGGAAATAATTACGCTACAGGTAATGCTGATCAATACTATAAAGGTCAGGTTGACAACCGCGGTCAAACAAGAGGCCAAGGTCGTTTTGAAGGTTATGGTAGACAAGGTTACTTAGGTTATGTGCCTACTAATGGTAACTATTTCCCTGCACCGGCTTACTAGTCAAATAAAACACTAAATTAACTGATTTTTAGATTGACTCAAATCTAGATTCCGTTATAATTTCCCTTTTATTCCTCGATAGCTCAGCTGGTAGAGCAATGGACTGTTAATCCATTTGTCGGTGGTTCGAGCCCACCTCGAGGAGCCATATATTTAAAGGCCTATCCTAAGCGATAGGCTTTTTTTATGTCTGATTGAAAACACTGGATTCCCAATGGGCGCCCATTTTTCATAATTTAGCTTGTTACTGTATAATTTAACATCATGATGTTGTCACCTAAAAATCTCCATGCCTATCCCAAATTTTGGCCTCATAAGAAAGGGCTTGTGCCTGCGCCATTGTTGCCGATGTCTCGCAAGGAGATGGATGAGTTGGGCTGGGATTGCTGCGATATTATTATCGTTACCGGGGATGCGTATGTAGATCATCCGAGTTTTGGCATGGCAATTATTGGTCGTCTATTAGAGTCTCAAGGATTTCGTGTGGGAATTATTTCTCAGCCTGATTGGCATTCTGCAGATGATTTTCGTCAGCTGGGAAAGCCTAGTTTATTCTTTGCTGTGGCGTCAGGAAATATGGACTCTATGGTGAATCATTACACAGCTGAGAAAAGGCCGCGTTCTGATGACGCTTACACTGCTGGCGGTGTAGCGGGAAAACGCCCTGATCGTGCGACCACTGTTTACACTCAGCGCGCCAAGGAGGCCTACAAAGGCATTCCTGTGATTATTGGTGGTATTGAGGCTAGCTTAAGGCGTATTGCACAATATGATCATTGGTCTCAAACCATTCGCCGTTCTATCCTGCCTGATTCTAAGGCAGATTTATTGCTTTTTGGTAATGCTGAGCGTGCTGTGGTTGAAGTTGCGCATCGGGTTGCAGCGGGTGAAGATATTAAGCAAATCACCGATATTCGTGGCACGGCTTTTATGCGCCAAGGAATCCCTGAAGGCTGGACAGTTTTAGATTCAAGCGAAATTGATGCTGATAAAAGTCTGGTTCATCCACAAACGGACCCTTATGCAGATACATCTGCTAAGGATAAGCAGGGTTGTAGCGATAAGAATAACCAAGCCAAGCCTAGTAAAATTGACCCCAATCAGGGGGCGATTCAAGTTATTGATTTTGACCATCGCACTAAAGGTTTAAAACGAGAAAGTACGGTTATCCGCCTGCCTTCTTTTGAACAAGTGGCAAAAGATCGCTATTTATATGCACACACATCACGTGTCTTTCATCTAGAAACAAATCCGGGCAATGCTAGAGCTTTAGTGCAACGTCATGGTGAGCGCGATGTTTGGTTAAATCCGCCGCCGATCCCCTTGTCAATGGAGGAATTTGATAGCGTGTTTGAATTACCTTATACGCGAAAACCGCATCCTGCTTATGGCAAGCTGAAAATTCCTGCCTTTGACATGATTCGTTTTTCAATTAATATTATGCGTGGCTGCTTTGGTGGCTGCACTTTTTGCTCTATTACCGAGCATGAGGGGCGTATTATTCAGAGTCGCTCTGAAGACTCTGTGATCCGTGAAATTGAAACCATTCGGGATACAGATAAGGATTTTAAAGGCAATATTTCCGACCTTGGTGGTCCAACGGCTAATATGTACCGCCTGCAATGTAAAGATCCAAAAATAGAAACCGCTTGTCGCCGCCTGTCCTGTGTCTATCCTGGTATTTGCCCAAATCTGGGAACGGACCATAAGCCACTAACTAAATTGTACCGACGTGCACGCAATCTAAGAGGTATTAAGCGCATTTTTATTGCTTCAGGTTTGCGCTATGACTTGGCTGTACGAGATCCTGAATACATTAAAGAATTGGTTACATATCATGTGGGTGGACGTTTAAAAATTGCACCTGAACATACTGAAGAAAATACCTTATCTAAAATGATGAAGCCAGGTATTGGCTCTTATCATCAATTTAAAAAACTGTTTGATCGTTATTCTAAGCAGGCAGGAAAAGAGCAATATTTAATTCCTTATTTTATTTCCTCTCACCCAGGCACCAGTGATGAGGATATGCTAAATCTAGCGCTTTGGTTAAAACGTAATGACTTCAAGCCGGATCAAGTTCAAGCCTTCATCCCGACACCATTAGCAATTGCCTCTGCAATGTATCACACTGAATTGAATCCACTGAAGAAAATTACTCGACAATCAGAATCGGTAAAAACCCCGCGTAGTGGACAACAACGAAAATTGCATAAAGCTTTTTTACGCTACCATGATCCTAAAAACTGGGACGTATTACGAAAGGCGTTAAAGCGAATGGGACGCAGTGACTTAATAGGTAATGGAGAGGAGTGTTTGGTGCCTTACTTTAGAGCAGACAATACACCAAAGTTGCAACATTCACGAAATAATAATAATGACTTTCATCACCGTATTTCTGTAAAAAAGGCAAAAAAGTATAAAAGGAAATAAATAGATATTTTTTTGAATAAAAATATCTATAATAACAACCACTCAGCGCTGAGGGGGAGAGCGAAAAAAAGCGTCTTGTGTTTTAAACCACAACTTAGTGTTGAGACTATCTAATGTTGCTGAATCGAGTAACAGATTATAATTATTTTCTTGATTGACCTACTAGAATAAGTATTGGGTTGATTTTCAACGATTAAGTTTACCGGTGCCAATCATGATCGCGTTTAATTTGGTTAAACCTAATTTCACTTTGGCGAGTTCTTTCTATCATTTGCTGAGATCTTTGTTCGTACCATTCATAAGGTTTAACCCTATCTTTAAAGTTATTATTAGATACTTTACTGACTGGAAAGCTGTGAGTAGAATTTGGAGATGCGTGGAGTGTTGGGCTAATCAATATTACGATTGCTGAGAGAGTTATTGATATTATATGTTTCATTTTTATGATGGTATTGATAAGATACTTTATGAATCAATATACTCCTTAAAAAATGAAATGGCATGCTTTTTTAAAGTTAAACACTGCCGAGTCGAGTAACAGCTTGTTTGATATTTTCCATACTGGTAGCAAACGAAAAGCGTACATAGCCTGGTGCACCAAAGGCTGAACCCGGCACTAGGGCAATATTTAGCTCTTCTAAGCAATAGGTAGATAATTCAACATCATCTTTTAAACCAAGACGCTTAATTAAGCCTTCTACTCTTGGGAAGGAATAGAATGCACCTTGTGATCTTGGGCATTCAATGCCGTCAATGGCGTTTAGCGCATTAACGATATATTCATGCCTTTCTTCAAAAGCAGACACCATGGTGCCAATAAAGCTTTGATCACCATTTAAGGCTTCTAATGCGGCTGCTTGAGCGATTGAACAAGGGTTAGAGGTTGATTGACCTTGAATCTTTTTCATGGCCTTAATGATAATTTCTGGGCCTGCACCATAACCAATGCGCCAGCCTGTCATGGCATAACCTTTAGAGACGCCATTAAGAATGATGGTGCGATCTTTAAGTGAAGTGTCAGCCATGACGATATTAATAAAGGCATCGTCACCCCAGCGAATGTGTTCGTAAATATCATCAGTGATAATGAGTACGTGAGGGTGTTTTTTAAGTACAGCTGCTAATGCCAATAATTCATCTTTTGTGTAAACCGCACCTGTTGGATTGGAAGGGCTGTTCATCACAAATAATTTAGTATTGTTGGTAATGCTAGCTTCTAATTGCTCGGGCGTGATTTTAAAATCTTGCTCTAAACCTGTTTCAACAACAACTGGTGTAGCATCAGCTAAAATCACCATGTCGGGATAACTTACCCAATAAGGGGCTGGAATAATAACTTCGTCGCCTTTATCTAAAACCGCTTGGCAGAGGTTATAAAAGACTTGTTTACCACCGGATGAAACCATCACTTCGGTAGCTGAGTAGTCTAGGTTGTTCTCGCGTTTAAATTTGTCGATAATGGCGTTTTTAAGATCTGGCGTACCGTCAACAGCAGTGTAGCGAGTTTGCCCGTTTTTAATAGCATCAATGCCAGCTTGTTGGATATTTACTGGTGTATCAAAGTCAGGTTCGCCTGATCCCATGGGTACAATTTGAATGCCCTGAGCTTTGAGTTCATTGGCTTTTGCAGTAACCGCAAGTGTGGCTGAAGGTTTTACTTTTCCAACCCGATCCGAAAGAATTGTCATTGTCTTTTAAATTGTTTAAAATCGAAAGTTTTATGTTAATGAAAAATCA
>AJXC01001914.1_pt1 | contig 11065 bp, 10 predicted proteins | sample 404948 | NCBI WGS metagenome assembly AJXC01 (sample SAMN02954314, study PRJNA77837) | marine metagenome | biome: aquatic; feature: Guaymas Basin Hydrothermal Plumes; material: sea water; isolation source: Guaymas Basin Hydrothermal Plumes and Background water depths 1600, 1775... ... | reverse complement strand
TATTGACGCCACCAATAAGCTCCCAGGTGAAACTGATCGAGAATGGGGTGAATCTATCACTATGGATCAGGCAGTCATCGATAAGATTGATAGTATTTGGGATGAATTAAGCATTGACTAAGGTGTTTAACAAAGTATAATTATTGTTTTTTCGGAGTGTAGCGCAGCTTGGTAGCGTATCTGGTTTGGGACCAGGTGGTCGAAGGTTCAAATCCTTTCACTCCGACCATTAAATTAGTACTGTACATGCTTTAGAGCGCAACAGTTTTTGCGCCCATAGCTCAGCTGGATAGAGCAACGCCCTTCTAAGGCGTGGGTCACACGTTCGAATCGTGTTGGGCGTACCATTTTAAAGTTTATGGCGGGAATAGCTCAGTTGGTAGAGCCCCGGATTGTGATTCCGGTTGTCGCGGGTTCAAGACCCGTTTCTCGCCCCATATTATTAAAGGCCTTGCGGCCTTTTTTTTATTTCTTAACTATCAGAATAGTCAGATATGTGCACTTTGTGTGCACTTACTTCGAAAAAATACGATCTAAATCTTGTTTATTAAAAAATAAGTGCTCGTTACAAATTTCGTTATGGATAGAAATCTCGCCACGCTCTTTGAGTAAATTTCGTGCATCTTCTTCGCCTAAATCAAAAACAATTTTCTCGAATCGTTGTCGATCTTGCTGACACTCATAGTCAATTTTTTCTTGGGAAAATAGTTGCACAGTCTCTTCATGAAAAAGTCGATGGAGTAGTTGCCCAGCATCTAACTTACACAATTCTTCATTGGTTGTTGTACTTGCAAGTGCTGTTATTCTATCCCAACCATCTTTATCGGTATTTTTAGTTTCTGGCATTTTTTGAATCAACATGGCGGATAGATTATCTTTAGTTGATGACACCCAAAGCTTTGAATCTAATTGCTCTGATTGTGAGAAATAATCCTCAAACGTTGTTATTAAACCCAATGGGTTTATAGGAATAAGTGATTGGAAGCTGGAATCAGTTTGTGCATTATACAAAGTAGCCGCCATCTGCCCTTCGCCTAATATTGCATCTAGATTATCACTATCCTTAATAGCGCCTTCAGATCTTACCATGCCTCGTATTTTCAAATCATGTGTGACTTCAACCAGTAATAGGCTTACAATGCCATCGCCTTGCATTTGCAGGGTCAACTTGCCCTGATGCTTTATACCACTCGCCAATATAATTGCCAAAGCGCTCAATTCACCAAACAGTTGCCTAACTTGCTCAGAATAGCCGCGATCTTGAATCATTGCTTGCCAAGTGGCGTCAATAGACAGGTGCTGGCCACGTATATTAAGATCTTTAAATAAAAAACGTCGTATTGTATTCATAGAGGCTATTTTAAATTTAAAATAAATTCTATGCAGCGCATCATTGAACAAAAAATTATCAACCAATCTGACCAATCTTTATTGATTGATGTGTTGGCTAATGCCACTCCTCTGTCGAAACAAATACTTAAGTCAGCTTTAGATAAGGGTTGTGTCTGGTTAAAAAGCGGTAAAAAAATCAATCGCGTCCGTCGTGTGAAAAAAACACTTAAGGCGGGGGATGAGGTTTTTATCTACTTTAATGAAAAAATCTTATCTTCTGTTCCTAGAAAGCCTGAGCTATTACTCGATAAAAAGGATTATAGTATTTGGTTTAAACCTGCAGGTGTATTCGCCCAAGGATCAAAATGGGGAGACCACTGCGCACTGACACGATTGGTAGAAAAATCACTTGATAGAAATAGTTTTTTAGTGCATCGACTCGATCGCGCTACCAGTGGCATTATGATGGTTGCCCATACTAAGCACGCCGCAAGAGATCTATCAAAAATTTTTGCTGATCGAAAAATCAATAAAACTTATTTGGCCATTGTTGAGGGGAAATTGAGCGACGATGCTTTAACAATCGATGAAAAAATTGATGGCAAACATGCGGTTAGTCACATTAAATTATTAACCTATACCAACAATAAATCACTGCTTAAAGTGCATATTGAAACTGGTAGAAAGCATCAAATAAGAAAGCATTTAAGTGGGGTTGGTTACCCTATTATCGGTGATAGACTCTACGGCAATGCGGCTAAAAATTACCCAGAAGATTTACAATTACAGGCGATTCAACTTGAGTTTAACTGCCCTATCAATCAGCAGTTTATTCAAATTGAATTAGATGATCAAATAAAAATAAAACTCTAATCAAACCCTAAGAGCAATCTCTTTCAACTTCACGATCCCAAATTGCAGGAATGATAATAGTTAGACATTCAGCAACACTAAGGTTTTCACAAATAGCAGGCTCATCATCTCCAAGCGGGTGTTTGTGCTTTTGCATGGTCGATTCATTGGTATTTTTTACAACTTCATTTTGGCCATTCTTTTGATCTTCACAACCAGAAAACAGCAAAACCAATAATAAAAAAACTTTAATCATTGTATTCATTGTAACCCAATAGACTTGAATCTATAAGATAATATCCCCATCTATTAACTATTGATTAATAAAAACAAAATACCATGAAACGAATCTTTCTATTTTTACTCACCAACATTGCTATTATCGTCTTACTTAGCATCACCCTAAGCCTGCTTGGTGTTGAAGGCATTTTGGCAGCCAATGGCTCTGATCTTGACTTGCAGGCACTGCTTGTTTTCTCTGCTGTTTTTGGTTTTGGTGGTGCTTTTATTTCGCTACTGATTTCTAAATGGATGGCAAAACGCATGACCGGTGCCGTTGTTATCGAATCACCGAATAATAACCTGGAAAAGCGGTTAATCGAAACGGTTGAAAAGCAGGCTAAAATTGTTGGCATTAAAATGCCAGAGGTGGCAATTTTCCCATCATCTTCAATGAATGCATTTGCCACTGGTGCTAGTAAAAATAAAGCATTGGTTGCTGTCTCTCAAGGTTTATTAGACTCAATGAGTCAGGGTGAGATTGAGGCAGTGGTTGGCCATGAAATGAGCCATGTGGCGAATGGTGATATGGTAACTTTAACCCTAATACAAGGCGTGGTTAACACCTTTGTAATTTTCTTCTCAAGGGTAATTGGGCACATTGTTGACCGTGTTATTCTAAAAAATAATCGAGGTCATGGTATTGGTTATTTTGTAACCACCTTATTTGCACAAATTGTATTATCAATCTTAGCTTCTACTATTGTCATGTATGTTTCTAGAAAGCGTGAATTTGTCGCTGATACGGGTGGTGCAGACTTAGCCGGCCATCAAAACATGATTAATGCATTAAAACGCTTAGGCCAAGTAGAGCCAGAAGCGTTACCTGAGCAAATGGCAGCGTTTGGTATTGATGATAAAAAAGGTTTTGCTTCATGGTTTTCATCACATCCACCCATTGAAGATAGAATTGCCGCATTAGAAAAACGCGCAATGGATCAGTCTTAACTCATGGCAATTGCAATAAAATCCGCTGATGAAATAGCAAAAATGCGTGTGGCTGGGCGATTAGCTGCTGACGTGCTCGACATGATTACACCGCAAGTTAAGGCTGGTGTTACTACTGATGAGCTGGACAAGGTGTGCCATGACTACATTGTCAATGTGCAAGACGCCATTCCAGCACCACTCGATTATCATGGTTTTCCAAAATCTATTTGCACCAGTGTTAACAACGTTGTGTGTCATGGAATTCCTACTGATAAAAAACTCAAAAAAGGTGATATTGTTAATATCGATATCACGGTGATTAAGGGTGGCTACCACGGCGATACTTCAAAGATGTTTATCATTGGCAAGTCGAGCGTTAAGGCTCAGCGTATTTGTAGAATTGCACAAGAATGTTTATACATCGGCATTAAAAAAGTTAAGCCTGGTGTTCATTTAGGCGAGATTGGCAAAGCGATTGGTGCGCATACGAATCAAAATAACTGCTCTGTGGTGCGTGATTATTGTGGTCATGGCATTGGCTCAGAGTTTCACACCGAACCACAGGTAATTCATTACGATGATGGTGCTGTTGATAAAAGCCCGGTTTTGGAAGCGGGCATGACCTTCACTATTGAGCCTATGGTTAATCTAGGTGGGTTTGAAGTCGCCACCTCTAAAGTTGATGGTTGGACAGTCACCACCAAAGATCGTTCGCTTTCCGCTCAATGGGAGCACACTATTTTAGTCACTGAAGATGGCTATGAAATCCTCACACTTAGAGACGAGGAGTCGATATAAAGCCTTACTCGTTGTGCTAAAATAATGCTTTTATTATTAAGTGGCTAAGNGTTGAAAAACCTAAGAAACTATTTTATTTCCGGCTTACTTTTTTGGATTCCATTAGGGTTAAGTATTGTTGTTATTAAATTCTTTTTAGAATTGATTAATGACATCGTTCCACCTGAATACCTACCTGAAGCATTATTCAATTTAGAGCGTGTTATCCCTGGCTCTGGTATTGTTTGGGTGATTCTAATTATGCTCATTACTGGCGTATTGGTTAATAATTTTATCGGCCGAAAAAATATTAGAACTTTGGGATAAATTACTTAATAAAATTCCAGGTTTTNAGAAGTGTTTACAATGCTTTAAAACAACTATCAGATACGGTTCTCAGCCCATCTGGAGAGAGTTTTAAAAAAAGCAAGTACTGGTTGAATACCCACGTCGAGGCATGTGGACTATTGCCTTTCAAACGGGTAACTACCGTGGTGAGGTTGAGAAAAAAANTGGTGAAGAAATTATCAATATTTACGTACCAACAACACCCCAATCCAACTTCTGGCTTTTTCATCATGCTGCCTAAGGATGACGTGATTGAGCTTGATATGAGTGTTGACGAAGCATTTAAACTGATTATTTCTACCGGTGTTGTTACACCAGATCAAACAAAGACTAACTAAAAAATTAATTAAAAGTAAGGGTAAATTATGAGAACACATTATTGTGGTGAATTAAGTAAAGACGATATCGATCAAATGGTTGAAATCTGCGGCTGGGTGAATCGTCGTCGTGATCATGGTGGTGTGATCTTTTTAGACATGCGTGATAAGCGCGGTATTGCGCAAGTGGTTATCAACCCTGACAATGCTGATTTTGCATTAGCTGAGTCTATTCGTAATGAATTTGTACTAAAAATCACTGGTCAGATTATTGCTAGAGGTGAAGGTTTAGTCAACCCAAAATTAGCCACAGGTGAAATTGAAATCGTCGCAACCCATATTGAAATCTTAAACACCTCTAAGCCGATTCCATTCCAGATTGATTCAACTGATACCTCGGAGGAAGTTCGCCTTAAATATCGTTATTTAGATTTACGTCGTGATGAAATGCAGCAGCGTTTACGTCTACGTTCAAAAGTAACGCACTTTATGCGTGAATTTATGGATGGCAATGATTTCTTAGACATTGAAACGCCTTTCTTAACTAAGGCCACACCAGAAGGTGCACGTGATTATTTAGTGCCTTCACGTACTCATCCGGGTGAATTTTTTGCGCTACCACAATCACCTCAGTTATTCAAACAATTGTTAATGATGTCAGGTTTTGAGCGTTACTATCAAATCGTTAAGTGTTTTAGAGATGAGGATTTGCGCGCTGATCGACAGCCAGAATTTACCCAGCTAGATGTCGAAACTTCATTTATGAATGAAGACGAAATTATGGCAATGATGGAAGAGATGACACGCGGTATGTTTAAGTCTGTCATTGATGTTGACTTGCCTGATGAATTCCCAACCATTACTTATGCAGATGCCATGAAGTTATACGGTGTTGATCGTCCTGATATGCGTATCCCAATGCAAATCACTGACATGGATGAACTGATGCAGGGTGTTGATTTTAAAGTATTCTCAGGTCCTGCAAGTAACGACGGCTCTCGAGTTGCCGCACTGCGTGTACCGGGTGGTGCAACCATTAGCCGTAAGAAGATTGATAAATACACCAAATACGTCAGTATTTATGGCGCCAAAGGTTTAGCTTATATCAAACTGAATGAAGACGGTCCTGCTTCACCAATTTTAAAATTTTTAGGCGATGATGTAACTGCCAAAGTGATTGAGATGACTGGCGCACAAACAGGTGATATTATTTTCTTCGGCGCTGATAAAACTAAAATTGTAAATGAAGCGCTAGGTAACTTACGTGAACAACTGGCTAAAGATCTAGATTTATTTGAATCTAAATGGGCGCCAATTTGGGTGGTAGATTTCCCAATGTTTGATGCTAATGATGACGGCTCTTTAAGTGCAATTCACCATCCATTTACCGCACCAAGTGTCGATGCTAAAACATTAGAAAAAACTGCTGATACTGCGCTTTCTCGCGCTTACGACTTAGTTATTAACGGCTCTGAGGTGGGTGGTGGCTCTATCCGTATTCACCAAGTTGAAATGCAGCAAACAGTATTAAAACTATTGGGTATTTCTGATGATGAAGCTAAGGATAAATTTGGCTTCTTGCTCGATGCACTTGAATATGGTTGCCCTCCTCATGGTGGTATGGCTTTTGGTTTAGATCGCTTAGTCATGATCATGACCGGTTCAGATTCGATTCGAGAAGTAATCGCCTTCCCTAAAACTCAAACCGCTGCTTGTTTGTTAACCGATGCACCTGCAGGCGTACCAAGAAAAGTATTAAGAGAGCTAAGTATTAAAGTAAGCCTGCCAGAAAAAGACTAAACAATAAACAAGTAGCGTGTCAATTCAAGATCAAATAAAAGCCGAACTCAAGGCTCGCAACGCTGTATTGGTTGCGCATTATTATGTTAGTGGTGATTTACAAACCCTAGCAGAAGAAAGTGGTGGTTTTGTTTCTGACTCATTAGAGATGGCACGCTTTGGGCAAAACTGCGATGCAGACACTATCATTGTTGCGGGTGTTAAATTTATGGGTGAAACGGCCAAGATCCTCTCTCCTGAAAAAACCATTTTAGTACTTGATGAGGCCGCTACTTGCTCTTTAGATGAAGATTGCCCAATCGATGAATTTTCTAAATTTTGTGACCAGCATCCCGATCGAAAAGTGGTGGTTTATGCCAACACATCAGCTGAGGTAAAGGCGCGAGCAGACTGGGTGGTAACTTCAGGCAGTGCGTTAACGGTTGCCAAGCATTTACGCAAACAAGGTGAAAAAATTCTTTGGGCGCCTGACAAGCACCTAGGCAACTATGTGCAAACACAAACTGGTGCTGATATGCTTTTATGGCAGGGCTCTTGCGTAGTGCATGAACGCTTTAAAGCAGATGCTTTACAAACTTTAAAAGGCAAGCATCCTGAGGCGGCCGTATTAGTACACCCAGAATCACCTCAAGCGGTAGTTGATTTGGCCGATGTGGTAGGCTCTACTACAGCGCTCATTAACGCTGTAAGAGATAGAGAAGAATCTACTTTTATTGTGGCTACTGACAATGGTATTTTTCACAAAATGCATGAAGTCGCGCCACACAAAAAACTGATTGAAGCCCCTACTATGGGCGCAGGTGCAGACTGTGAATCTTGCGCCCATTGTGAGTGGATGGCAATGAATACTTTAGACAACTGTCTTGATGTTTTAAAAACTGGTAAAAATGAAATATTAATTGAATCCAGTATTGCTAAAAAAGCACAACAATCTATACAAAAATTACTCGACTTTACTGCATAAAAGGTAAAATCTCAATTACTCATATTCCCGGAGACATCGAACATGGCAGGACACTCTAAATGGCACAACATTCAACACCGAAAAGGTGCGCAAGATGCCAAGCGTGGCAAGGTATTTACCAAATTAATTAAAGAAATTGTAATTGCTGCTAAAGCTGGTGGTGGTGTTATTGAAAACAACCCTGGGTTACGCATGGTGATTGACAAAGCCTTAGCCGCCAACATGAAACGAGACACTATCGAAAACGCGGTTAAACGTGGTAGTGGTGATTTAGAAGGTGAAAACTACGATGAAGTACGCTATGAAGGCTACGGCTTAGGCGGTACAGCCATCATGGTTGACACCTTAACAGATAATCGTAACCGCACGGTGGCCGATGTACGTCACGCATTTTCTAAACATGGTGGCAATTTAGGTACAGACGGTTCAGTAGCTTACTTATTTAACAAACAAGGTTTTATTAGTTTCGCCTCAGGTGAGGAGGATCAAATTATGGAGGCGGCACTAGATGCAGGTGCAGAAGATGTTGTTAGCAATGACGATGGTTCGATTGATGTAATCACCACACCTGAAGACTTCTTTACGGTGAAAGACGCACTGTCTGATGCAGGACTTGAAGCAAGCCATGCTGAAGTAACCATGGAGCCTGCAACTCGCGTTGAACTCAACCTAGGTGATGCAGAAAAATTCATGAAACTGATTGATCGCTTAGAAGATCTTGATGACACGCAAGAGGTGTATCACAATGCCGATATTTCAGATGAGGTAATGGCGCAATTATGATCCATATTCACCAAGGCATTAGCGCACTTGGTGCGTTTAAAACCAAAGCTCTACAAGTAAAAATATCTCAAGCACAATCTGGGCTAAAGCTACTGGGTGCTGAATTTATTCACCTTGCTGACCTTAATGAGACACTCACAGAGGTAGAAACAAACCACCTTGATCATTTACTGTCTTACGCACCAGTGTTGTCGGTTAACGCAGCACAGTCTAGTATTGTTGTTATTCCTAGATTAGGCACTATTTCGCCTTGGTCATCTAAGGCAACCGATATTGTGCACTTATGTGATATTAACAAAATCAATCGTATTGAACGTGCAACGATTTATCATTTTGACGCCCAAATCACTAATTCAGCACAAGTGTTGGCTGCGATCATGGACAAAATGACTGAGTCAGTTTTAGACTCGATTAATGATGCACACACCCTATTTGACAATTTTGAGCCACAACCTTTCACCAGTGTTGATATTCTAGCTAAGGGAAAATCAGCCTTAGAAAAAACCAATATCGAACTCGGCTTAGCGCTTAGTGATGGCGAGATCGATTACTTGGTTGAAAGCTTTATAAAGTTAGAACGAAACCCAACTGATATTGAACTGATGATGTTTGCCCAGGCAAACTCAGAACATTGCCGCCATAAAATATTCAATGCCGACTGGACTATTGACGGTGTTGAGCAGGCTAAAAGTTTATTTGCCATGATTCGCAATACTTATCACAAACACCCAGAAGGCTTGCTTAGTGTTTATTCAGACAACTCTGCAGTAATGGCAGGTTTTGAAGGTGAGCGCTTTTATGCTGATGAAAACGGAAATACATTAGCTCAACAGAACATAGGGCAATCCTAATGAAAGTTGAAACTCACAACCATCCTACTGCGATTGCCCCGCACCCTGGTGCGGCGACTGGTTCTGGTGGTGAAATTCGTGATGAAGGTGCTACCGGCCAAGGTTCAAAACCAAAAGTAGGTTTGTGTGGCTTTAGTGTCTCTAATCTTAAAATTAGCAACGCCGAGCAGCCTTGGGAAGTTGATTATGGCAAGCCTAATCAAATTGTCTCAGCACTCGATATTATGCTCGAAGGCCCGATTGGTGCGGCCGCCTTTAATAATGAATTTGGCCGACCAAATACCTTGGGTTATTTTAGAACTTTTGAACAGCAAACACCGAATGGTGAAGTGCGTGGCTACCACAAACCAATTATGTTGGCCGGTGGCTTAGGGCACATCCAGGAACAACACATTCAAAAAGGTGATATTCCGGTTGGTAGCAAAATTATTGTTCTCGGTGGCCCAGCCATGTTGATTGGCTTAGGTGGTGGTGCTGCCTCATCGGTTAAAAGTGGTGAACAAAGTGAAGACTTAGACTTTGCCTCAGTACAACGTGCCAACCCTGAAATGGAAAGACGCGCTCAAGAAGTTATTGATCGTTGTACTAATCTAGGTAAAGACAACCCTATCGTTTCTATTCACGACATTGGTGCAGGTGGACTATCAAATGGTCTGCCTGAATTGGTGAATGATTCAGGCCGTGGTGGTCGTTTTGAATTACGCAATATTCCTAATGATGACAACCAAATGTCACCACTTGAGATTTGGTGTAATGAATCTCAAGAGCGTTATGTTCTTGCCATCGCCCCCTCTAGCCTCGACTTATTTAGCAGTATTTGTGCACGTGAACGCGCACCATTCGCTGTGCTTGGTGAATCTACCAAAGCTCAAGAATTGGTTTTAAGTGATTCGCTATTTGACAACAATCCAATTCAGATGCCAATGAGTGTGTTGCTAGGCAACCCGCCAAAAACCAGTATTGATGCTCAAACACCGGCTGATCATCTTAATGCACTTGACACTAGTGATATCAAACTTGATGAGGCGATTACTCGCACTTTGCAACTACCAACCGTTGCTAGCAAAAATTTCTTAATTACGATTGGAGATCGAAGCGTTACTGGTATGGTTGCTAGGGATCAATTTGTAGGCCCGTGGCAAGTGCCGGTAGCTGATTGTGCAATCTCATTAGCGGATTATGTCGGTTACCAAGGCGAAATAATGTCATTGGGCGAAAAGACACCTTTGGCATTAGTCAATGCTGAATCTGCTGCTAGAATGACCATTGGTGAGGCGTTAACCAATATGCTGGGTGGTTATGTTGAAGATATTCATCATATTAGCCTAAGTGCTAACTGGATGAGTGCCAGTGGTCATCCGGGTGAAGATGCCAAATTATTCGCAGCGGTTAAAAGTGTGGGTATGGATTTATGTCCAGAACTCGGATTAACGGTACCGGTTGGTAAGGACTCAATGTCAATGAGAAGCTCTTGGGTTGAGAATGGCGAAGACAAAGCAGTCACTGCACCGTTGTCACTCATCATTACTGCTTTTGCAAAAACGCCCGATGCAAGATTACAAATTACACCCTTATTAGATACAGATGCAGCATCCGAATTATGGTTGATTGACCTAGGCTTCGGACAAAATAGAATGGGTGGCTCGTGCCTAGCACAAGTATATAACCAAGTAGGCGATGTTGCACCAAACCTTGACGATGGCTCAGTATTTAAAAACTTTTTCTCTGTCATTAACCAACTCAACAAAGAAGGATTAATCAGTGCCTATCACGACCGTAGTGATGGTGGTGTAATAACAACACTATTGGAGATGGCATTCACTTCACATTGT
>AJXC01001321.1_pt1 | contig 11083 bp, 11 predicted proteins | sample 404948 | NCBI WGS metagenome assembly AJXC01 (sample SAMN02954314, study PRJNA77837) | marine metagenome | biome: aquatic; feature: Guaymas Basin Hydrothermal Plumes; material: sea water; isolation source: Guaymas Basin Hydrothermal Plumes and Background water depths 1600, 1775... ... | reverse complement strand
TCCCTGTAAAATAATGTCACCACTATTTAAATCTACAGTTTGATCCAAATTTGCCTGAATCATCAAAATGGGTTGATATATGCGAAACAGACGGAGCTTAGTTTCCGACTGTAATTTCAAAAGTTGAACCACTGCTTTTAAGGGATTGACTTTGTAACCCTGCCATGGCATTTGATCGCTGTTCTTTTCTATTTTCTTTGGGATGGCAAAAACAAAAGGTGAGGCTATGACCATTATAAGTTTTCGGAGGAAAGAGGAAGCCAATCGCATGGCCGGCGCATAAAGTAAAAGACCTTTTATTTCAGGATGTTCACTGGCTAAGTGAAGAGCAAGTACAGCTCCAGCTGATTCTCCTCCCACAAATATATGAGAACATTTTTCCTTTAATTCTAAATATGCTTTTTCACTGGCTTCAAGCCATTCTGTGCGTGAAGTCTCATTCAGATTTTCCGGTGTTGTTCCATGACCTGGAAGCAGGACTCCTGAAACAGTAAATCCAGCATCATGGAATCGTTTTGCCAGGGGTCGTACCTCTGCCGTGGTTGCAGTTAAGCCGTGCAGNAGAAGTACTCCGATCTTTCCACCATCCCAAAAAAATGAATCTCCATCCAACTCTGGATTGAGCAGGTGATGCTCACCAGTATCTGGTGATTTCAAGAATTGAGGATTCTTCTTATTTCTCATTTTCTTGCCTGACTTCGATTGTTACGCAATAGACAGAGCTGAGTAATGTGTTTTGTCTTGATACAATTTTAAGAAAGATATACAATTTTTTGTTTTATTTATAAATCCAAAACAGTTAGAAATTTAAGTACAGTTTTTTATGATTCAAGTTAACTCACTGAGCAAAAAATTTTAACAACTTCCTGGCAGTCGATCAAGTTTCATTTGAAGTTCAGAAGGGTGAAGTNCTGGGTTTCCTTGGTCCAAACGGAGCAGGTAAATCGACAACCATGAAAATGCTGACCTGTTTCATTCCACCAAGCTCGGGTACAGCAGAAATTTGTGGTTTCAGCATTTTGGAAAATCCCCTGGAGGTTCGCAACCAAATCGGATACCTTCCTGAAAGTGCTCCTTCTTATGACGAAATGCTGGTTGGAGAATTTCTCAGTTTTGTTGCAGAAATTCGGGGATTCAGTGGAAAAAGAGTTAAAAAGACGGGTTAGCATTGTGGTCGAAATGACTTCACTTAGAGAAGTCGAAAATCAAATGATAGAAACTCTTTCAAAGGGCTTTCGGCAGCGTACAAGTTTGGCACAAGCATTAATTCACGATCCACCTGTTCTGATTCTTGATGAGCCGACTGATGGCCTTGATCCAAATCAAAAACATGAGGTACGTACTTTAATCAAAAATATGAGTGAGGACAGAACTATTTTGATTTCTACACATATTTTAGAAGAGGTTGATGCAGTCTGTACACGTGCCATGATCATTTCAGAAGGTCGGGTTGTGGGCTATGGAACACCTGATGAATTAATGTCTCAATCTCTTTACCGTAACTCCGTTACAGTTAGTGTTAATGCGGAGGATCATATCCCCTTGATGAATGATTTTAATAAACTTGATTTTGTTTATTCTGTTGAACATCTTCCGGAGAAACGTCAGGGACTGGTTACTATGCGTTTGTTCCCACAAAATAAAGAATCCATTACGCGTCAGCTTGAAAATTATTTGTTCTCAAAAAAGATACCTATTGAGCAGTTTGTAGTAGATCGAGGGCGAATGGAAGAAGTCTTTAGAAAACTTACGACCAATGGCTAAAAACTGAAGGCTGATAACCTGTCATTTTACTTACAACAGAAACTGAAATCTAAAAGATTGTCTATGAACGGATTTTATCCAATATTCAAACGGGAACTGCTGGCATACTTTCGTTCGCCGGTGGCCTATGTTTTCATCATTATATTTTTGGCAGCAAATGCAGGTTGTACTTTTTTTCTTGGAAATTTTTACGACTCGCAGCAGGCAAGTCTTGAAATCTTTTTCCTCTTCCATCCCTGGCTTTATTTATTTCTNATTCCTGCAGTCGGTATGCGTCTCTGGTCAGAGGAACGTCGTTCTGGAACTGGAGAGTTGCTGCTCACTTTTCCTGTAAGACTTACAACTACTGTCTTTGCAAAGTTTTTTGCAGCATGGTTTTTTATTGGAATTGCTTTGCTGCTCACTTTTCCAATGGTTTGGACAGTTTATTTTTTGGGAAGTCCGGATAATGGACCAATCATTACCGGATATTTAGGCAGCTTTTTGATGGCGGGTTCCTACCTTGCTATTGCCAGCTTCACCTCTGCTTTGACAAAAAATCAGGTAATCAGTTTTATCCTGAGCGTCAACATTTGTCTGGTGCTGGTTTTGTTAGGATGGGGTGTTTTAGGTGACACATTAAATTCGGTTTTTCCTGTCTGGATCAGTGATTTCGTCAGCCAGTTTAGTTTCACCACACACTATGACGCGATTCGCAGAGGAGTGATTGATCTAAGGGATCTAATTTATTTTGTATCTATTATTGTCATTATGCTGATGTTGAATGTTGTGGTTCTTGAGTCGCACAAAGCATCCTNATTTAACACAGAACTCATTTTATTTTTAACTTATAATCTGCTTAAAAGAACTTTGAACTATAAAACATAATGAAGGAAGTTTCGTTACCAAGTACCTGGGGCAGTGTTGTTCTGCTGTTGATTTGTCTAGTGGTAGTAAATTTGATGGCTCATTTTTTCCCGTTACGTTATGATCTGACAGAAGAGCGCCTTTACACTATTTCAGAAGGTTCCAGGAAGATTCTGGCAGGTTTGACTGATCCAGTAAGGATAAATTTTTACTATTCCAGAAACAATTCTGAACTGCCTCCAAACTTCAAAATTTATGCACAACGAGTACAGGAACTGCTTGAAGAATATGTTGCACTTTCAAAGGGCATGGTAGTTCTGAAAATTTTGGATCCAAAACCAGATACTGATGAAGAAGAGTGGGCACAAAAATATGGAATCAAACCCATTACTCTGCCTTCGGGAAACACGGTATATTTTGGAGCAGTGATTTCAATGCTGGATCAGGAAATGCTGCTGCCATATTTTGATCAGCGTCGGGAAAATTTTTTAGAATATGATATTTCCCAGGCCATTCAAAAAGTCGGTTCCACCTCAACTTCCAAGGTTGGTCTGCTGAGTGTCTTGAATCTTCAGGGAGGAAGGTCAATGATTCCCGGGCAGCCTCCAGCACAAAAATGGGTTTTTCTCAATGAGTTGGAAAAATCAGTAACAGTTGAAAACCTGGCTTTGACAATAGAAGAGATTCCTGATGATATCAACCTGTTGATTGTCCTGCACCCACGTAGTTTCAATCCGCGTTTGAGATATGCAGTCGATCAGTATGTGTTGCGTGGAGGGCGGCTTGTAGTACTGCTGGACCCAAATGCACGAATTGATATGACATCGCCTGCAAATCAGTTTGGTCAGCAGCCGCAACTTTCCAGCGATCTTCCGGAATTACTCAAGCAGTGGGGTGTGGACTACGATGTGGCTAAAGTAGTTGGAGACCGTCTGCATGCTACTCAAGTCAATACAGGGCAGGGTGTGATGAGCTTTCCAATGTGGATGACTTTCCGCTCCGATTCGCTGGATCAGAAACATCCAATCACAGCCCAGCTGGAAAATCTGCTTTTCGTTGAGGCAGGAGCCTTAAAAAAAAGCTGCAGACAGTAAAACCGAATTTACACCTTTGCTTTCATTATCAGCTAAAAGCGGTTTGATCGATACTTTCCAATTACGGTTTGCGGCTCCGGATCAATTGTCTAGAGATATGAAAGTGGATGGTGAGGCGAAAGCAGTAATGGCAATAACAACCGGCATATTTTCAAGTGCTTTTCCGAATGGCCAACCGGTCAAAGAAAANAAGAATCCGGAAGCATCTGCAGCTGGTGAAGAAAGTGAAGAAGAAACACCGTTGAAGCATCCTCATTTGCTGGAAGCCGCAGAGCTAAATTCTATTTTGCTTTTCAGTGATGTTGATTTTCTCTCCGATCAGTTTTCTGTACAAAAACTTAATTTCCTCGGTCAAACAATCATCCAGCCGAGAAATGACAATCTGAATCTAATGCTCAATGCCGCCGAACATCTTTCCGGCAATGAAGCTCTAATGAGCATTCGTTCACGGGGACGTTTTTCAAGGCCTTTCACTCGTTTACTGGCCATGCAGCAACAGGCTCAACTTCGTCATCAAACTGAAGAAAAACTACTTCTTTCTCANTTGGAGGAAGTACAGCAGCGTTTGAACAGCCTGCTCGAATCTGCTGGTGAACAAGGACAGTCAGAAGTGATTTTNCCTCCGGAAGTTCAGGTTGAAATTGAGAAGTTCAGGGAAGAGGAAAGGCAGGCACGCCGTAAGTTGCGGGAAGTCCGCAAAATTTTACGACAGGATATCGAGCGGTTGGGGCAGGGATTGCTCCTGCTGAACATGCTGCTCGTACCACTAATCGTCGGAATCATAGGTCTGATTGTTTACCGACTCCGCACAAGACGGCGGCGTAAAACCATTCGCTAGTTTGTATCTTCTAGCTATTTCATAGAAAAAAGCACAATTGTCATTCCGGACAAAGCATATGCTTTGCCCGGAATCCAGCAGTATTATTATAGATCCCTGATCAAGCCCGGGATGACAAAAGAAATACATTTCAGCAAGCCCAAGAATTCGAAAATATTGTGGTTGAATTCCCGGTTAAAAGTGAAATGTTATTTTTTCCTTGACTAGTTAAATTTCAGGTCTATAATACTCCGCTAACTATCTTTCATAGCTGGAATGCTGTGGGAGATTCCCCATGAAAGCCGTCAGCAGTACCTTAACCTGACACTTGTCAGTGAGGTATGAACTCAGTGGCTTTCGTTTATTTCTATCTCAACTAATAAAGGAATATTATGGCACATTATTTAGTTCAGGCATCATACTCGTCCGGTTCATGGGCAGCCCAGATCAAGAATCCTCAGAACAGGATTGAGCAGGTAGGGAAGATGTTTGCCTCGAAAGGAATTACATTCCTTTCGGGATACTACTCGTTTGGCGAGTTTGACCTTTGCCTGATTCTGGAAGGCCCGGATAACGTAAGTTCGGCGTCTGCACTAATTGCTACTGCTGCAGGAGGAGCAATTTCAAAAATACAGACCACCGTCCTCATGACTGCAGAAGAAGGACTTGAGGCAATAAAAGGAGCTGGTTCTGTAGAATACAGACCACCTGGTTCCTGAATCCTGNGAATTTACTGTAAGCGGTCGGTTCCAGTTGATCGGCCTCTTTCAGATACTAAAATACCGACAATAAAGTTGACGGTATTATTCACTAGTCATTAATACTATTTTCCAAAATTAAAGGAGGCTTATGAATACTCAAAAGAACCTGATGATGTTTACGATTGTTATTTCTGTTATTTATGGAATTTTGGGCTAAATTTTTTGCCCCCGCGCACATTATGAGCACCTATGGTACACCGGAGGAATTTGTTAATCCGGTTGTTCTGAATATTGTTATGTTATTCGGTGTTGCAGCCTGGGTTGTTGCTATACTTGGCTGGCACATCAGGTCAACTGTAACTGAAGAAAACGTTGAGAAAGCCATGAGCTATTTTGCTATTGCCTGGCTACTCTATGGGCTTCACGGAGTCCTTTCAGAAAAGGTGCAAACCTGGCCTGAAGGTCTTGAACCACCTACCTTTTCAGAGTCGACCATTGGAGGAATAGTTTTCCTCGTTTTGAGTGTTGTTTATTACATGTTGCGTAAACCGAAAGGCGGTGAGTAAACAAACCTAACCTTTTCTTAGGGGTACTTGTGTCCCCCCACCTTTCCAAGTATCTATTCAAGCATTAAGATATTATTAAACTGGCATACGGATCTCCACCATCCTAAAGTGTATAGGGCCTCGGAATAGTCTAAGAAGGCCATGAGGCAGTCAAACAAGTTGATGCGATTCTGCATCTTTTCTCACTTGGTATAAAACATTAGATCGCGAGTACTATTGTCCACTTGAAGAATCTGATAGATTTGCGAATGCAGATTATTCATTTTTAGTTTGACTAATATTAGTCGTACGACTAAACTATATCAAAAGCTAATCTTTCAGCACTTTTTTATTGATGTCAAAAGATACAAGAAAAAAACTTTTGGAGGGTGCCAAAGAGTGCCTGGTTAAGGAAGGCTTCCGGAAAACTACAGTGAAATCTATTGCACAGTATGCGGGAGTCAACCACGGACTGGTACATCATTATTTTGGATCCAAGGAAGAATTACTGGCCGCACTTGTTGAAAATGTGGCAAAAGGCGAAGGTACACCAATGTCTGCAATTTCTAATCTTGATTTGCCTCCTGCCGGAGATGTTTCTGCCATGAGTTCAGCAGAAATGCAATCTTTTGCATTAAAGAAGCTTGTTCCACTCATGACTTCGGATTATAACAAGTTTGTGATGGAATTTCTGGTGATGAGTGAGGAGATGCCGAGAGTTGCTAAACAAACTCAAAAATTGTTGAATCGTCGTCGTGAGTGGTTCGGGCGTCTTTTAGGCATTCAGGATCCCGGATTGTTACTGCTCGTCAGTGGAGCATTGATGGGATTGATGCTCCAATATAAGTTGGACCCTAAAGTTGACTTGGAAAGAGCAGTGATAAAGTTGTTCCGTATGATTTATCAAAATAATTAATTGAAAAACAATAGTTTATGAAAAAAATAATCGCACAAATTGAAGCTCGTTTTGAAAAACTCGGTTTTTTTATTTATGCCCAGCCTTGGAGAGTGATTCTGGCGGCTCTGGTTTTATTTGGAGTTCTTGCTTCACAGGTTCCACAAATAGTTATCGATACATCAAACGAAGCATTTCTGGAACCGGATGATCCGATACTGACTCAGTATGACTCATTCCGTGATCAGTTTGGTCGTGATGAAGTCGTCGTCGTAGCTATACAACCTAAAGATGTTTTTGAACGTCAGTTTTTGGAACGACTCAAAGCCTTTCACGATGATTTGGAAAGCGAGGTGCCTTATCTTGACGAAGTAATCAGTTTGGTCAATGTGACTTCCATCAAAGGCGAAGAGGATGAACTGCTGGTGGAGGAACTGCTGGAAGACTGGCCGGAAGATGAAGAGGGAATTGCAGTGCTTAAAAAGGATGTGCTCTCCAACAAATTTTACAAGAATCTGCTGATTTCTGAAGATGGAACTTTTACTACAGTGATCATTCGTTCCAATGCATTTACGGGAGAAGATACTTTGACAGAAGATTCGGAATTTGGCGAGGATATGTTTGAGGATGAAGGCGGTTCTGATTCCGCAGAAAATTCTGAAGTTACCACGTTGGATGAAACCCCTGAGGGGCGGATCACGGAGCAGCAAAATACAGAATTTACCACCGCAATAGAAAGTATTGTCCGACGTTACACTACTCCGGATTTCCCCACAAACGTCGCCGGTTCTCCGGTAATGACAGGTGTTCTGAAAGACGAAATGATGAGCAATATTCCACGCTTTACTTTGATGGCATTGGGTTTGATCGGGATTTTGCTGTTGCTTTTGTTCCGAACTCCAGTTGGCGTTTTTCTGCCGTTGTTGACGGTTATCATGTCTCTTATTTCTGCTATAGGTTTGATGGCTGTTTCAGGAACCCCATTCACTGTTGTTACGCAGATACTGCCTTCATTATTATTGGCAGTAGGAGTTGGATATTCAGTGCATTTACTGACCATTTATTATCATCACCTTCAGCGCAACGGTGACAAAGAAAAGGCCATCGTCTTTGCGCTGGGACATTCCGGATTAGCAATTTTGATGACCAGTTTGACCACAGCCGGAGGATTGATTTCCTTTTTACCGGCTCCACTTGCTCCGGTTTCAGCTTTGGGTTTATTTGGTGCAATCGGGGTTTTGCTGGCAGTCTTTTATACATTGTTTTTTGTTCCCGCAGTATTGGCTGTGCTGCCTGTCAGCAAAAAAACGTGTCAGTCCTAATGACGACGGTTCCAGCCTGGCGGACAGTATTCTTGGGGGCTTTGGCATGTTTGCGGTCAACAGACCCTGGACGGTGGTTTTTGGGAGTATATTGTTGGGACTGGTGGCAGTCGGAGGCACCACTCAACTCCGTTTTTCGCATGATGTGATTTCGTGGTTTCCGGAAGATAATTCAATTCGGCGGGCAACAGAAGTCATTGACAAAAATTTGAAAGGAGCTACTTCGATTGAAATCATTATCGATACGGGAAAAATCAACGGTGTGAAAGATCCGGATTTCATGCAGCGGCTTGATGATTTCAATCGGTTTGCGGAGCGGTGGAGTGACGGGAAATTGCTGGTTGGTAAATCTACTTCAATCGCTGATACTCTTAAGCAAATCCATCAAGCCTTGAATGAAAATCAGGAAGAGTTTTATGTGGTTCCGGAAGATCGGGATTTGATTGGACAGGAATTAATTTTGTTTGAAAACAGTGGATCAGATGATTTGGAGAATGTGGTTGATTCTCAATTTTCTCAGGCACGTATCACGGTCAAAACTTCATGGGCCGATGCCGGATCCTATACGGAGATGATTCGGCAACTGGAAGAAAAAGCAAATGAACTTTTTGGGGATGCAAAAGAAATCATAGTTACGGGACTTGTTCCTTTACTGACCCGCACCATTGACCTTGTGATGCTGAGCATGGTAATCAGTTATTCAGCTGCTGCAGTAATAATTACGCTGATGATGATCTTGTTGCTGACCGATTGGCGCCTGGGGCTTTGGAGCATGATTCCGAACTTCCTGCCGATACTGATGGGATTGGGAGTTATGGGCGCTTTGGATTTGCCGCTGGACATGGCTTCCATGCTTGTCGGCAGTATTGCACTCGGATTGGCAGTGGACGATACGGTGCATTTTCTGCACAATTTCCGGCGCTATTTTCACGATTCCCGGAATGTTTCTGAAGCAGTTTCAAACACGCTTCACACAGCAGGACGTGCGATGTTGTTCACCACGGTTGCCTTGTCAATTGGATTTTTCGTTTACACTCAGGCAACCTTGAAAAATTTATATTCATTTGGTTTAATTACAGGATTCACAATCATNATGGCTTTACTGGCCGACCTCCTGCTGGCACCGGCAATGATGACTTTGATTTACCGGAATAAGACTACTGACAATTAAAAGGAGACACCATGAAATTTAATAAATTAGTATCAAATATCATCAGTATTTCAATTTTCGCAACTCTCTTTTCGGGTGTTTTTGTTCTGCCGAAAAAAAGTTTTGGCCCTCACAGGTCGCGAAATCATGGAAAAAGTCAATGCCCGTGAAACAGGCGACCGNTCAATTACTGAAATGGAAATGATTTTAATTGATAAAAAAGGCAATAAGCGTGTCCGAAAACTTAAAACTTTTGGACTTGAGAAAGGAAAAGACTCTCTGAGCTTAATGTTTTTCCTCTCTCCTGCTGACGTCAGAAATACCGGATTCCTGACCTATGATTACGATGAGTCCGGAAAGGACGATGACCAGTGGCTTTTTCTTCCGGCACTGCGTAAAACAAAACGCATTGCAGCAGGAGACAAAAGCGGCAGTTTCATGGGATCCGATTTGAATTATTCCGATATGACTTCTCCTGATCTGAATCTGTATGAATATACTTTGATGAAAGAAACAGAGGTCAAGGGACAAAAAGTCTGGCAAATCAAGGCTGTTCCAAAAACCAAAGCTGAAGCAGAGAAAAGCGGTTACAGCAAGTCCGTGGTTTTCATACGTCAGGATAATTATGTCATGATTCGAGGAGTCCGCTGGGTTCACAAAAAGAAGCGCAACAAGTATCTGGATGTACGCAAGTTAGAGAAAATTGACGGAATCTGGGTTTCAACAGAATTGCATGTGACCACCAAGTCCGGAAAGAAAACTTTGCACAAAACTATTTTGAAACAAAAAAATGTCCATTTTAATCAGGATGAAGTGAATGAGGATTTGTTCTCAATACGTAGGCTTGAGAAAGGTTTATGAAATGACCGAGTTTCAAAGTTTCAAAATTTCAAAGTTTGAAAGGGTAACCCCGAACTCTTTTTCGGGATTGGTATTCTATATAATACCCTTTTTTTTGTTTTGATCTTTGTCCTCGGAATTCCGGATGTGATATTGGCACAGGAGACTTCAGAAGACGATGGATTGGAAGATGTGTTGTCCGGATTTGATGCTGAAGGTTCAGATGAAGATGACGCCCTTTCCGGATTTGATGAAGGTAGCCCCGAACCCCTTTTNGGGGAAATGGATTCCGATGGTGAAAGAGAATCCGGAGTTGACGATGAGAGTTGGAGTAATTTGTCCGGAAGTGCAGGATTGAGCGCAAGTTACAGTTACGCCAAAGACGCGCCTGCCGACAAGACACAAGCGGATTGGAGCGGATTGACGAAACTCCGGCCTTACTTTTCCTTGACTTGGGATGCAAAACTTGGTGAAAACTGGAAAACACGAATTTCCGGAAAAGCATTTTACGATTTTGCATACGGAATGAAAGACAGTGAAACTTTTTCTGATGAAGTACTGAGGGAGTTGGAAAAGGAAGCTGAACTTCGGGAAATTTATTTGGAAGGCAGTCCTTTTAGAAATTTGGACATCAAACTCGGAAAGCAGATTGTGTCCTGGGGTGTCGCAAACAGTTTGCGTGTAGTGGATGTGCTGAATCCCACCGACAGCCGCGAATTCGGCATGACGGATCTGGAAGACGTCCGACTGCCGATTGCCATGACAAAACTTGATTATTACATTGGGGATTTGAAACTGGAAGCAGTCGCTGTACATGAAATAAAATTTAACAAATCCGCTGTGTTTGGTAGTGACTTTAATCCGTCGACTCAGAAAATAAATGAAGTCATTCCGGAAAGTTCTGCGGAAAATACGGAATACGGATTGGCCCTGATCGGTATATTTAGCGGTTGGGATGCGTCTTTACACTGGTCGCATTATTTTGACGACACTGCTCATTTTAAAATTACCAAAGTAACTTTCATTCCCGGACTAGGAGCTGTACCAACACTAGAACAGCGACACAGCCGTTTAACAATGGGTGGAGCGACTCTGAGTATTCCTTCCGG
>AJXC01001901.1_pt1 | contig 11125 bp, 13 predicted proteins | sample 404948 | NCBI WGS metagenome assembly AJXC01 (sample SAMN02954314, study PRJNA77837) | marine metagenome | biome: aquatic; feature: Guaymas Basin Hydrothermal Plumes; material: sea water; isolation source: Guaymas Basin Hydrothermal Plumes and Background water depths 1600, 1775... ... | reverse complement strand
CTTTTGAGCTTAGAATACCGCTTTCAGTAATGACTAGTATGTCGTCTTTGAGCTCACTAAGTAAGTCAACCGTGGTCTGTAATGAAACATCAAAGGTACGTAGATTTCGATTATTAATACCAATCATAATAAGTGGCAGCTTTAGTGCGCGTTTAAGTTCTTCCGCGTTGTGTACCTCAACCAAGATATCCATGTTAAGTTGCATTGCGTGTTGTGCTAGTATCTCCATTTCTCCATCACTAAGACAAGCAGCGATGAGCAGAATGCAATCAGCGCCCATGACGCGTGCTTCTAATACTTGGTATGGGTCAATGATAAATTCTTTGCGTAGTATTGGCAAAGAGACGGCTTCTCTAACATCGATTAAATATTGGTCATCACCTTGGAAAAAATCTTTATCAGTCAGTACGGATAAACAGGCAGCACCATGTGCTTCATAACTTTTGGCGATTTCAACTGGATTAAAATTTTCACGTAAGACGCCCTTTGAAGGCGAAGCTTTTTTGATCTCTGCAATAATGGCATTTTGCTTGAGATCTACCTTNTCTCTTAAGGCTTGGTAAAAATCAAGTGTTTCGCGATCATCATAAGCTTTTTTCATCATATTGTCGAAAGAGATGATCTTTTTACATTCAATTACTTCTTGCTCTTTACGGGCAATAATTTTTTTTAGAATATCGGGTGTGCTTGTCATAATAAAGAACATTACATAAATACTCTCATTATTTTAAATGAATTCCGCAAAGCACTCAGATAACTTATAATTAAACTTATAACTTTAAGATAGGATTAAACTCATGAAATTATTGGACTTTGAAATCGGCATTGACCAGCCGTTTTTTCTTATCTCAGGCCCTTGCGTAATCGAGTCTGAAGCTTTGGCGATGGAGACAGCCACTTATCTCAAAAAAGTCACTGAGGATTTAGGCATTAATTTTATTTATAAATCTTCATACGATAAAGCCAATCGCTCAAGCACAGGTAGCTTTAGAGGTTTAGGTATTGAAGAAGGGCTGCGTATTTTACAAAAAGTAAAAGACGAAGTAGGCGTGCCGGTGCTGACTGACGTACACGAAGATACACCGTTAGACGAAGTGGCAGATGTGGTTGATATGATGCAAACACCGGCTTTTTTGGTACGTCAAACCAACTTTATTCAAAATGTGTGTAAGCAAGGTATTCCAGTGAATATTAAGAAGGGGCAATTCCAAGCGCCTTGGGATATGCAAAATGTAGTGGATAAAGCTTTCGAGACCGGCAATAAAGCGATTACCATTTGTGATCGCGGCACCTCTTTTGGCTACAACACGTTGGTATCTGATATGCGTGGTTTGTCGACCATGCGCTCAACAGGGCAGCCGATTGTATTTGATGCTACGCATTCCGTACAACAACCAGGTGGTAACGGCCTTACTTCAGGTGGTCAAAGAGAAATGGTACCTGTACTTGCACGTGCTGCCGCTGCTGTGGGTGTATCAGGCTTCTTTATGGAAACACATCCAAACCCAGAAGTTGCACTGAGTGACGGCCCAAATATGATCCCAATTCATAAGATGGCTGAAATGTTAAAAGCCCTACAAGATATTGACAACATTACTAAACAAAACGGCTTCTTAGAGGATCAATTATCATAATAAACAACAGAGTAGTTAATAGATTTATTCTATTAACTACTCTGTTGTTAGCGTCTTTTGGTAGCTTTGCTGGCAAGCCAGATTTATTTTTACTTAAAACTTATGATGACTCTAAAGATGTTGTTGGCTGGGTGATGAGTGAAAAACTAGATGGCATACGTGGGTTTTGGAATGGTCAAGAGTTACTCACTCGTGGCGGAAAGAAGCTGAACCCACCTAAATGGTTTATCCAAAACTACCCGCCATTTGCTATTGATGGTGAACTTTGGACCAAACGTGGTGATTTTGAAAATATTAGTTCAATTGTCCGTAGTGCAAAATCTAAAGAGCGCTGGAAAGACATAACTCATCATGTTTTTGAAGTGCCAAATCAAACTGGCGGACTACTTGAAAGGTTATCTACTCTAAAGACTTATTTAGATAAAAACCCTACCCCTCATCTTCAAATTCTCAAACAAACAACAGTTAAAAGCAAACAGCATTTGCAAGATTTTTTACAACAAGTAATTAAAGGCGAAGGTGAAGGTATTGTGGTTCGTAACCCTGACACCTTATATGAGACTGGCAGGCTGTCGTCTGCACTAAAGGTTAAGAAGTATTTTGATACTGAATGCAGGGTATTGAAAATACTGCCGGGTAAAGGAAAATATCTTGGAAAAATGGGCTCTGTACTTTGTCAAACTGAGGATGGAAAACAGCTGAAAATCGGCTCTGGCTTTAAAGATAAAGACAGGAATAGCCCACCTGCTATTGGTAGTAAAATTACGTTTAAATATTACGGCTTTACCAAGAAAGGAAAATACAAGTATCCGGTATATTTAAGAGTTAGAAATAATTGATACAAATATTTAATTACATAAAATAAAAAATGATTAGAATTGCAGTTGTAGGTGCTTCAGGGCGCATGGGTCAAACCATTATTGAGGCGATCAGCCAAAACGATAAAGTTAGTTTGGGCGCTACATTAGACAAAGGCGACGATTTAAGCGCCGCATTAGATCAGTTCGATGTGCTGATTGATTTTACGCGTCCAGAAGCAACGTTAGAATACTTGGCTATTTGTCAAAATTCAGGCAAAGCAATGGTGATTGGCACTACGGGCTTTAGCGATGATCAACTACAAGAAATTAATAATGCTGCAAAAAATATGGCAATTGTTTTTGCGCCGAATATGAGTATTGGCGTAAATTTATCACTTAAGTTGTTAGATATGGCGGCGCGCGTTATTGGTGAAGATGCTGATATTGAAATTGTAGAAGCGCACCATCGTCATAAAGTAGATGCCCCTTCAGGCACAGCGTTGAAAATGGGCGAGGTTGTGGCGAATGCTTTAGGCAGAGATTTGGCCGCCTGTGCAGTATATGGTCGTGAAGGTATTGAAGAGCCGCGTGATCCTCAAACTATTGGTTTTTCTACCATTCGTGGTGGTGATGTGGTGGGCGAGCATACGGTGAGCTTTTTTATGGAAGGTGAGCGTGTTGAGATTACTCATAAGGCTTCATCACGATTAACCTTTGCCAACGGTGCTGTTCGTGCAGCTGGTTGGCTAGAAGGTCAATCTGTTGGGTTGTATTCAATGCAAGATGTATTAGGCCTTTAGGAGTTGAAAATGTTGTACGCTGTTATTTCTCAAGATGTTGAGAATTCATTAGAAAAACGTATGGCTGCACGCCCTGCACATATTGAACGTTTAAATATTTTAAAAAATGAAGGCCGTTTGATTTTGGCAGGACCACATCCTGCAATCGATAATAATGAACCCGGTGAAGCTGGTTTTACCGGCTCGCTTGTGGTGGCAGAGTTTGGTTCTTTAGAAGATGCCCAGACTTGGGCGGATGCCGACCCATACCTAGCCTCAGGTGCGTATGAAAGTGTTGTGGTTAAGCCTTTTAAAAAGGTGTTGCCATGAGTTTATTCTTCCGGCCTTTGTTTGAGAAAGAAAGTTCAACTTATACTTATTTATTAGCAGACTCAGACACCAAAGAAGCNATTATCATTGATGCAGTTGCTGAGACGCAGCAACGTGATATTGGCCTGATTGAAGAATTGGGTTTGGATCTTAAGTACATCATTGAAACCCACGTACATGCTGATCACATTACCAGTTCTTGTCCACTCAAACAAAAGTTCACCAATGCCAAAATTGTTTTAGGCGAATCTAATCCGGTAGCTTGCGCTGATGTTTTAATTAAAGATGGTGACAACCTTCAATTCGGACAATATGACATTACTGCTATGTCAACACCAGGACATACCGATGGGTGTATGTCTTTTATAGTGGGTGATAAGGTTTTTACCGGTGATGCGTTATTGATTAGAAGTTGTGGTCGTTGTGACTTCCAAGGCGGTTCAGCAGAAAAGCTGTTTGATTCTATTTCACGATTATTTACATTGCCAGACGAAACCTACGTTTATCCTGCACATGATTATGGTGGCAGAACCGTGAGTTCAATCTGGGAAGAAAAAACTTTTAATGAAATGATTGGTGGTGGTGTTGATAAGGCGGAGTTTGTGCGTCGTGTTAATGCAATGGAGCTGTCACTACCCGCTAAAATTCATGTCGCCGTTCCAGCTAATCAAGTCTGTGGCTCTAAAATTGTGACTGATTAATGGTTAATGGTTATTCATTAGACCCGCACCCTCGGGCAAACTTTGCTAAAGAACAATTTGCAGTGGTGCGTATTCCTCGTATTAAGCGCGATCGAGTACCGGCTATGAGTGTTGAAATAGTTGCAGATTTAGAAACTGCTATTGCGAAATCCAACCCCGATGATAAGTTTTATCCAGCCAAAGTTGTTGGTCCAGCGCGTTCCTCTGAGGGTGCGATGCTTTACTATATTATTGATTTATACAGTGATTTATGAAATGGCTTGGCCTTATCTTCATTCTTTTATCTTCGGTTATTGTTGCAGGTGAAGAGCTAGAAATTGAGCTGAATTCTGGTAACGCCATTAATATTGATGCGTATGCATCAGAAGGCGATACTTTGTTTTTATACTTGCCATCTGAACGAGGTTTTGGCATAGGCCATGTGCCCACTATGCAACAGTTGGCTTTCGAGGGTTATGATGTTTGGGTGGCTGATTTGCACAGTAGTTATATGATTGCAAAATATCGTAGTAGTATTGATCGGTTTGATATTGATGACCTGCTTGAATTGGTTAATTTTGCCAATAACAAATCATTTAAAAACTTGTATTTTTTAACCTCGGGTAGAGGTGCTCAATTAGCACTTAAAGTCGCTTATCAATGGCAGTTAAAAAACCCAGGATCAAGCTTTTTAAAAGGCCACATACTACATTCTCCACATTTAATTAAGGGCAAGTCTGATCTTGGCAAGGCTGCCAAATACGTTGACATTGCAAAACACAGTAATTTACCTATATATTTGTTGTTGCCGCAATTTGGTACCAAATATTTTCGCGGTGAAGAGATTGCCACTCAGCTTGAAAAAGGTGGAAGCTCAGTATTTATTCATCGTCTTAAGGCGGTACATGGTGGATTCCACATGCGCAATGTTAAAGATTTAACTAAAATTGATATTAAAGCAAAAGACAATTTAAGCGATGTTTATCAACAAGCAGTTCAATTATTAAATACGGTTAATTTTCCTAAATTATCTCAATCAAATAATAATGTACTCGAATCAAGTAAGGTTATATTGAGCGAGCCTATATTGAAGCGTTATACAGGCAAGCAAGATATTCAATTAAAACTCAAAACATTCGATGGGCAGATGCTAGATATTGATTTATATAAAGGCCAAGTTGTCCTGCTTAATTTTTGGGCAAGTTGGTGCAAGCCATGTGTTGAAGAGATCCCTTCTTTGGTACGACTTCAACAAAAATTTAACCAAGATAATTTTAAGATTATTACCATTAATGTTGGCGAGTCTAAAGAACAGATTATAGAATTTATGAAAAAAGTAAAATTTGATTTGCCAATTCTGCTGGATTTTGATGGGCAGGCCGTTAAAAACTGGGGTGTCTACGCTTATCCGTCTAATTTTTTATTAGATAAGAATGGCACCATTCGATACGCCTATCGTGGCGCACTTGAATGGGATGCCGACCCTATTGCCAATACTATTAAAACCTTATTTTGAATTCATACGACGTCATTATTATTGGTGCTGGTGCTACTGGGTTAATGTGTGCTGCCCAAGCTTCTAAGCGTGGACGAAAAGTATTAGTTTTAGAGGGTAGTGATAAAGTCGGTAAAAAGATTTTAATCTCAGGCGGTGGTCGTTGTAATTTCACCAATCTGCATATTGATCCTGAAGCTTATCTTTCTCAAAACTCGCATTTTTGTAAATCAGCGCTAGCACGTTATACCCAGTGGGATTTTATTGCACTGATGGATAAGCACAAGTTGGGTTGGCATGAGAAAACATTGGGTCAGTTGTTTTGTGATGATAAGGCGCCAGCGGTATTAAGCATGTTGCTTGAAGAATGTAAGCGTGTCGGTATCAAATTAGAATCAAAGGTAGAAAGTATTGATTTTAAAGATCAGTATATTGTGGTTGCAGATGGGCAAAAATATCAATCAGAGTCTTTGGTGATTGCCACAGGCGGGCCTTCTATTCCTAAAATGGGCGCAACTGATTTTGGTCTACAAGTGGCTAGACAATTTGGCATTAAAACAATTTCTTTTAGGCCGGCATTGGTACCCTTTACTTTTCACCAAAATGATATTGATCGATATTTTAAAGACCTCTCGGGTTTGTCGGTTGATGCTATGGTGAGTTGCAATGGGCAAAGTTTCCGAGAAGGCGTGCTTATCACTCATCGAGGTATCAGTGGCCCGGCAATCTTACAAATATCCTCTTATTGGTACAAGGGTGATGAAATCAGTGTTGATTTACTGCCAGACTTAGATGCCAGTGATTGGCTATTAAAAATGCAATTAGATCGTGGAAAGGCAGAACTTAAAACTATTTTATCCAAGCTTTTCCCTAAGCGTTTGGCTACTCGCTTGGCCGATACTTTAACTGATCAACCCTTATCGAGCTTGCCTTTGGGTCAGATCAAGCAAAGTGATTTAAAAGCATTAGGCGCTACGCTGAATAACTGGGTGTTGCGCCCTAGTGGCACTGAGGGTATGCGTATAGCAGAAGTATGTACCGGTGGTGTCAACACAGATGAGCTATCTTCTAAAAGCATGGAAGTTAAATCACAAGCAGGCTTGTATTTTATTGGTGAAACAGTTGATGTTACCGGCTGGTTGGGCGGTTACAATTTTCAGTGGGCTTGGTCGTCAGGCTGGGCTGCCGGCCAAGTGGTGTAGGGTTTAGATAATTTCGCAAGCTTCATCAAAGCCTAAGCGTGGACTTCTTGGAAAGATTTTTTCAGAATCGCCATGTCCAATACCGCAAAGAAAGATGGATTTAGTTTTACCATCTGGAAAGAATTCCTTGTCCAGTGTTTCATGATTGAAACCAATCATCGGTCCACAATCGAGACCTATTGAACGCGTAGCAATCATAAAATAAGCACCTTGTAGGATGGCATTCAAAGATCCAGCTGATGTAATTTTATCGGGTTTGCCTGCGTACCAACTCCTGGCATCGTCATGCGGGAAAAGGTAAGGTAGTTTTTCGTAAAATTCTATATCGTAACTAATAATAGCAACTGCGGGAGCACTCATAGACTTGTCAATATTGCCTTCGTCTAAATGTGGCTTGAGTTTTTCTTTAGCTTCTTGAGATTTAACAAAAGTAATGCGAGCAGGGCAAGTGTTAGCTGATGTTGCGCCGAATTTCATTAGTTCATAAATTTGATGAATCTTCTCATCAGAAATATTATGATCCAACCAGCCATTATGACTTCTTGCTTTTCTAAATATAGTATCTAAACTTTCTTCTGATAGCATTAAAATATCCTTATTAATTTAATTAAAATCTTATGCTAGATTATATATTTTTTGACCCAAGTCTCTCAGGCAAATTCAAAGACCACTTAACAAAGGTGGGAATAGAATTTGAGTGTGAAGATGATAAAGGTTTTGGATCTGTTCAAGGTGAGATTGTCTCTATTGCTGATGAGACTAGTGATGAGATATTAGAGGAATTACAAGATTTGTATGATGACCTTCAAGATGAACTTGAGGCTTTGTTAGAGCAATCTGGCGATGCGCTAATGATGAATGCAGCTGGCATGGAAGTTAAGCTAAAAGATGGTAGGCTATGTACACTGAGAGTATCACCAGATGTTGTTACTAAAATTTTAACTGTGTTAGAATTTGATGAACTGCAAGCGTTTATTGATAATATCGCTAGAAGCGTAGAGGAGCCAGATAATGGCCATTTTTGTCACAATGTGAATAAGGATTAATATGAAGAAAATTACTATTATCGGCTCAGGTTTTGCAGGTTTGACAGCTGTTAAAACCATTCGAAAGCAAGATAAACAATGTGAAATTACCTTAATTTCGCCTAAGGCGGAACTAGTTTATATGCCAAGTTTAATATGGGTGCCGTCTGGCGCGGCTAGCAAGAAAGACATCGTTGTGCCTTTGGATAATTTTTTTAAGCGACTAAATGTTCAACATGTGGCTAGTGAAGTGACCGGCCTAGAGAACAACAACAGAACAGTGATCACCCCAATTGGATTGTTTGAAAACGATGCGCTTATTATTGCTTCAGGCGGTCGATTTATTAAAAAATTACCCGGCATTGAGAATTCAATAACACCCTGTGAAGGTTTGAGCGCTGCAGAGGCGATTCGTGATCGCTTAAAAGCAATGGATGGTGGTGATATTGCCATTGGTTTTTCAGGGAACCCAAAAGAGCCTAGTGCAATGCGTGGCGGCCCAATGTTTGAATTCTTATTTGGCATTGATACACAACTTCGTCAAGAAGGGCGACGTGATAAATTCAATCTAACGTTTTTTACCCCTGCAGAAAAGCCTGGTGCTCGCTTAGGCGAAAAAGCCGTTAAAGGTTTACTGGGCGAAATGAAAAAGCGCAATATTACTACTCATCTTGGCAATAAGATGAAAAAATTTGAAGCTGACAAAGTTGTTACCGAAGGCGGTGAGTTTGCTGCAGACTTAATCTTGTTCATGCCGGGTATGACGGGTAACCAATGGTTTGACAATACTGATCTTGCGCGCAGTGAAGGCGGATTACTTAAAGCTAATCAATTTTGTGAGGTAGGGGGAGCTGACAAGGTTTTTGTAGCTGGTGATTCAGGCTCTTTCCCAGGACCTGAATGGATGCCTAAGCAAGCACACATGGCTGACTTGCAAGCAGAAGCCGCTGCTAAGAATGCATTAGACGTGTTAGATTCAAAGCCTGCAAGCCACACCTTCAAAATTGAATTAATTTGCATTGTTGATTCGAACAATAAAGGCATATTCGTATCACGCAACATGAAGGGCGGGATGATGTTGCCGAGTTGTCGATTGATGCATTGGGCCAAGCAATTATTTGGCTGGTGGTATCTTAGAGGGTATAGATAAATTATGAGTGATTGTTTATTTTGTAAAATTATTAATGGCGATATTCCAGCCGATAAAATCTACGAAGATGATGATGTGTTTGCTTTTCATGACATTGGCGCACAGGCGCCGCATCATTTTTTAGTCGTTCCAAAAACACATATTGCCACACTAAATGACGTCAAAGATTCGGCGCTGGTAGGTAAGCTCACTTTAACAGCTACCAAAATTGCTAAAGAGCTTGGATTTGCTGACGATGGATATCGCGTGGTAATGAACTGTAATGAGCAAGGTGGGCAGTCGGTATACCATATTCACCTGCATTGTTTAGGTGGTCGTCAACTTACTTGGCCGCCAGGTTAAATCCCTATTCTTTTTAGGTTGCATTTCTTCAGATTGAGGCTAAAATTCATGCCTTAATTTTTCTTATATTTTTATATCATGAGTAACGAATTTTTAGACAGACATATTGGCCCGAATCAAGCGGAAATTGACGCAATGTTAAGTGCTATTGGTTGCGATTCTGTAGAGCAAGTTGTTGCTAGAACAGTACCAGAAAGCATCTTGTTTGGTAACCGTATGGAAGTTGAAGAGGGGTTAACTGAGCGTGATAGCTTAGCGCTTGCTAAAAAGCTTGCAGGTCAAAATCAATTATTCAGTAATTTTATCGGTCAAGGTTATTACGGCACTTTGATGCCGACCGTGATCCAGCGTAATATTTTAGAAAATCCAGGCTGGTATACTGCTTATACGCCTTATCAAGCAGAGATCTCCCAGGGTCGTCTAGAGATGTTGCTAACATTCCAACAAATGATTATGGATCTAACGGGTATGGATATTTCCAACGCCTCTTTGTTAGACGAGCCAACTGCAGCAGCAGAGGCGATGATGATGGCTAAACGTGCCAACAAAAAGAATAAATCTAATCGATTCTTAGTTGATAGTAATACTCATCCACAAACTATTACTATTTTGCAAACCCGTGCAAAACCAATTGGCATTGAGTTGGTTATTGAAGATGTTCAAAACAACGATTTTTCTGATTGTTTTGCTGTACTTATGCAGTCCCCAGGTACAAATGGCGAGGTTCGTGACCTTACCACTGATATTACTAAAGCAAAAGAGGCGGGTGTATTAACCATTGTTGCTTGTGATATTTTGGCGCTAACCTTAATTAAAACACCAGCTGAAATGGGCGCTGATATTGCCATTGGTAATTCACAGCGCTTTGGCGTTCCAATGGGTTTTGGCGGTCCACACGCAGCATTTTTAGCCACGCGTGATGAGTTTAAACGTATGGTGCCAGGGCGAATTATCGGTGTATCTCAAGATGTCCACGGTAACCCAGCAATGCGTATGTCATTACAAACGCGTGAGCAACATATTCGTCGTGACAAAGCCACCAGTAATATTTGTACGGCTCAAGTGTTATTAGCGGTATTGGCAGCGGCCTATGGTATTTACCATGGCGCTAACGGTTTAAAGAAAATTTCCAACAAAGTACATTCTAAGGCGAGCAGCCTTGCCAAAAGCCTAACTCAGGCTGGTTTTGAGTTAGCAAGTGAGCAGTTCTTTGACACGATTACATTGAATACAACTGACGCTCAAGTCTTGTTTGCTAAAGCGCAAGCACAAAATATTAACTTACGTTTATTAAACGATAATCAATTAACTATTGCTGTTGATGAAACCCACAACAACACAAGATTTATCTGAATTATTGGCAGTTTTCTCTGTTGATTCTTTAACTGAAGTTGAATCTAGCCTAACATCTGCTATGTTAAGAGATTCAGACTACTTAACCCACCCAGTCTTTAGTCGTTATCACTCTGAGACAGAAATGATGCGTTATCTAAAACGCCTAGAAAACAAGGACATTGCTCTTAATCATTCAATGATTGCACTTGGATCTTGTACGATGAAACTTAACGCTGCTACGCAAATGTATCCAATCAGTTTACCGGGTTTTTCATCAATGCACCCGTATGCGCCGGTTGATCAAACTAAGGGCTATCAGCAATTATTTAAAGATTTAGAGCATGCATTGGCCG
>AJXC01001810.1_pt1 | contig 11253 bp, 11 predicted proteins | sample 404948 | NCBI WGS metagenome assembly AJXC01 (sample SAMN02954314, study PRJNA77837) | marine metagenome | biome: aquatic; feature: Guaymas Basin Hydrothermal Plumes; material: sea water; isolation source: Guaymas Basin Hydrothermal Plumes and Background water depths 1600, 1775... ... | reverse complement strand
TGACGAGGATCAGCATCATAGACGCCACCTTGATCCGTCAAAATAACCAGTTGATTTGCACCAACCAAATTAGCCACCAAGGCTGCCAAGGTATCGTTGTCACCAAATTTAATTTCATCAGTGGCCACGGTATCATTTTCATTAACGATTGGCACTGTACCAAAGTCTAATAAATTATTAAGCGTTGATGAAATGTTTTCATAACGATCANCATTGGTGAGNTTGTCATGCGTTAACAAAATCTGNGCGGTGTGTATATCGTGCTTAGCAAAAAGAGACTCGTACGTTTGGATAAGGCCCATCTGCCCAACGGCTGCAGCCGCTTGAAGCTTGTGAATATCATCTGGGCGTGTATCCCAACCTAAGCGCTTAATACCTTCAGCAATCGCACCAGATGAAACCAATATCACCTCAATATCTTGTTTGGTTAGAATAACGATTTGCTCTACCCACGAAGCAATAGAAGTCGTATCCAAACCCTTGCCGTCGTTGGTTAATAATGCAGAACCAATTTTAATTACCCATCTTTGTTTAGTCATTTTCTTCTACTAATTCAAATAACCCATACACTAAGTCTTTACAACCTAAGCCGTTCAATGCAGAGATATTAAATACTTTGCCTTTATAATCGATATTCTTTAAAAAATATTTCACTATTTTATCCCTATCACTCTCAGGCAATAAGTCCATTTTATTGATCGCCAAAAGTCTTGGTTTGTTGGCCAAATCTTGATCGTACTTTGCCAGCTCGTTTTCAATGGTTGAATAGTTTTTAGCAGGATCTGACTCATCCGCTGGAAAAATATCCACCACGTGTAATAACGCTTTAGCACGTGAAAGATGCTTTAAAAATTCAAAACCTAAGCCTATGCCTTCACTGGCATCTTCGATCAAGCCTGGAATATCAGCCATAACAATATGAGTGTCATTTAACGATACCACACCTAAAGATGGGTGAAGCGTGGTAAACGGATAATCCGCCACTTTTGGTCGGGCGCTTGAGATTTGTCTAATCAAACTCGACTTACCCGCATTAGGTAAACCCAACAAACCAATATCAGCCATGATACTTAGTTCAAGACCAATCTCTCTTGCTTCACCTGGTGTACCGGGCGTGGTTTTACGTGGTGCGCGATTAATGCTTGACTTAAAACGCGTATTACCCAAACCATGGAAACCGCCTTTGGCAACCAATAATATCTGATCGTGCTCAGTGATTTCACCAATCATCTCATCGGTTTCAAGATCAAACACTTTGACTCCTAATGGCATTTCAACGGTTAAGTGCACAGCCGATTTACCACGCTTATTTTGCCCTGAACCTGGTTGGCCGTTTTTCGCTCTAAACAAACGATTAAAACGAAATTCACTTAGCGTATTTAACCCTTCTTGTCCACGAAAATAGACATGACCACCGTCACCACCGTCACCACCGTCAGGACCACCGTCGGGGATATATTTTTCTCTGCGAAAGCCTAAACACCCTGCACCGCCTTTTCCAGCTTCAACACGGATTGAGGCAGAATCTACAAATTTCATAAAAAACCGCTAAAATACAATGAACAACATTATACCATCCATAAATGAATCGAACCCTATACAGCCTACTAGGTTACTTACTTTTACCAATTATGATTTTGCGCTTAATCATAAAAGGATTAAAAAGCTCATCCTATCGTCAACGAGTTGGTGAACGATTGGCGCTTATCAACAAAATACCCGTTCCAATTATTTGGGTGCATTGTGTATCAGTAGGTGAATTTAGAGCATCTATTGTATTGATTGATGTATTAATCAAAAACCATCCTAACCACAGAATATTGGTTACGACTACTACACCTACTGGATCGCAAGCTGTTGTTGGTCATTATCAAAACCAAGTGCTGCATTTTTATTTTCCATTCGATTTGCCAATCATTGTTAATCGCTACATCAAACAGATTAACCCAGAGATTTGTATTTTATTAGAAACAGAAATTTGGCCGAATTTAATTCATGCACTGAATAAAAACAATATCCCAACCATGTTAGTCAATGCACGACTGTCGCAACGTTCTTTGGAAAAATACCAAAAATTTGCACCACAACTTACTAAACAAACCTTAAATAAATTAAACATTATTGCCTCTCAAAATGATAATTCCAGCAAACGTTTTGTTGAGTTAGGCACAGAACAAGACAGAGTGATTACAGCTGGAAATATTAAATTTGAGCAAAAATCCAGCATTAACAAAGACATTAATAAAGAGCTTTGCAATATTATTGGCCAGCGAAAAGTAGTGGTTTTTGCTAGTACGCATCAAGGTGAAGAAGTGCAAATTATCAATAGTTATTTAAAACAAAAGGATAATATTAATGCACTATTGATACTAATTCCTAGACACCCTGAGCGCTTTAAAGAAGTGTATAAGTTGGCACAAAAAAATAATATCAACATTGTTAAACGCTCTCAGAATAAGCCTCTTGATAATGCCCAAATCCTATTAGGTGATTCGATGGGCGAGATGATGAGTTATTTTGATGTGAGTGATGTGGTGTTTATGGGGGGCAGCCTGAGTAGCACTGGTGGGCATAATATGCTTGAGCCGGCTTCACTTGCCAAGGCCATTATCTTTGGCCCTAATGTGTTTAATTTTGCAGAAATATCATCTGATTTACTCAACCAAAAAGCCAGTATTCAAGTACAAAATGCAGATGAATTATTTGAGCAGATTATGACTTTATTGGCCAATGAAAAGCTCAGAAAAGAGTTAGGCAATAATGCTAAAAAATATTATAAATCTAAACAAGGTGCGGTTAAAAAAATAACTAAATTGATTCAAGATCTTATTTAGTGTCCCAATAACGTTGCATTTCATAATACAAAAATGAGGCTGTCCAAGTAATCAACACAAAGCCCACCAAAGCCTCCATACCCACTAAAAACCGAATAGCACCGAAAGGCTCAATATCACCAAAACCTAGGGTGGAAAAATTGGTGAATGAAAAATAGACGCTGTCCATCAATGAGCCATCATAATTGCCTTGTATACTGCCCCAAGACTCGTCTTTTACCATGTAAAAATAGGCCACAGCAAATAACCATATTTCTACCACGTGGGCAATCAGTGCAATAAATACTACTGCTAAAATTCTAAACCGATGTTTGATTTTCATACTAGGGATAATCGTTGTTGATCGGTATAAAAATTCATAATGAATCAAAACACTTAATGCCACAATTAACGCATTAACCAAAGTTGCTAACCACATAGGAAAAATTATTTATAATTAAAGTTGTTATTCTACTGTAAAAATTTGGGAAATAATCAAAATGGGTTGTTGTAACACTAAAACTGATGAAAAATCATTGTGCTATTGCTTTAACATTAGTGAAAATGCTTATATAGAAGCGTTAAAAGCCGGAAAAGGCGATGTTTTAAAGGATTTTGTGGTGTTTCAGACTAAATACAACTACTGCAATTGCAAAAACCTTAATCCTTCTAAGCAATGCTGTTTGAAAGACTTTAAAATTTTGGAGAAGGTGAATTTACTTTAGTAAAGAGAGGCTACCCTGGGGTAAAAAATGTAAACGGGTGATTAAATACCTTTTTTTAGCTGAATAGACGGGCAATCCACCGATCCATACGAGCAAAATACACAGCAATCCCCTTCTTTAGGCTTCATAACTACTTTACAAGATTTGCATTCATAAAACCATTGGCAATTATCTGTTGGCATAACTTCAAACTCTTTATGTCCACATTCGGGGCAAGTAACAATTGAATCTTTAATGAAAGATTTTTTCATTTCAAAAGACGACTTAAGTCAAACACCTTCCTTTATGTAGATTTTAGAATCATTTTCTAAAAACTCAGCTGATTTTTGATCCATTTCGACTTGAATCGCATTAATCTTAGCAATTTCTGCCTTATCCATGGTTTTAATTTCTTGGGTGATTTTCATTGAACAAAACTTAGGACCACACATTGAGCAAAAATGTGAGGTTTTAGCCGCTTGCTTTGGCATGGTTTCATCATGGTATTTACGCGCTGTATCTGGGTCTAGACCAAGGTTAAACTGATCTTCCCATCTAAATTCAAAACGTGCCTTAGACAATGCATTGTCGCGAATTTGCGCACCTGGATGGCCTTTGGCAAGGTCTGCCGCATGAGCAGCAATCTTATAAGCAATAATGCCTTCTTTCACATCGTCTTGATTTGGCAAGCCAAGATGCTCTTTTGGTGTTACATAACAAAGCATAGCACAGCCATACCAGCCAATTTGCGCGGCACCAATGGCTGAGGTAATGTGATCATAACCTGGGGCAATGTCCGTGGTTAATGGACCCAATGTATAAAACGGCGCCTCACCACATTCAGACAACTGCTTGTCCATATTTTCTTTAATCATCTGCATTGGCACATGACCTGGGCCTTCAATAAAAGTTTGTACGTCGTGTTTCCAGGCAACCTTAGTTAGCTCACCTAAAGTCTCTAACTCACCAAATTGCGCCGCATCATTTGCATCCGCAATACAGCCAGGTCGCAAACCATCGCCTAATGAAAAAGTAATATCATATTGCTTCATGATTTTACAAATATCTTCAAAATGCGTATAAATAAAGCTTTCTGTATGGTGTGCTAAACACCATTTGGCCATGATTGAGCCGCCACGAGAAACAATACCGGTAATACGATCAATAGTCAGTGGTACGTGCTTAAGGCGAACACCAGCATGAATAGTAAAGTAATCCACACCCTGCTCAGCTTGCTCGATTAAGGTGTCGCGAAAAACTTCCCAAGTAAGATCCTCAGCAATGCCGTTGACTTTTTCTAAAGCCTGGTAAATGGGTACGGTACCAATTGGCACAGGAGAATTACGAATGATCCACTCACGAGTTTCATGAATATTTTTACCGGTTGAAAGGTCCATAATCGTGTCGGCGCCCCAGCGAATACCCCAAACCATTTTATCCACTTCTTCTTCAATGCTTGAGCCGAGTGCCGAGTTACCAATGTTGCCATTAATTTTCACCATAAAGTTACGACCGATGATCATTGGCTCAGTTTCAGGGTGGTTAATATTAACTGGAATGACTGCACGGCCACGAGCCACTTCGTCGCGGACAAATTCTGATGTAATTTCATCTGGAATATTGGCGCCAAAACTCTCACCCTTGTGCTGACCAATTTGATCTTTGTATTCTTGCCATTTGCAATTTTCACGAATGGCAATGTATTCCATTTCAGGAGTAATAATGCCTTTTTTAGCGTAATGCATTTGAGTCACATTCTTACCTTCTTTCGCACGTCTAGGCGTCTTTAAGAATTCAAAACGCAACTCATCAAGCTCGGTATTATCTAGGCGTTCATTTGAAAAATCTGAACTCATGCCTTCTAGCATTTCAGTATCTGCTCGCTCATCAATCCAGTTCTCACGGATATTTGACAAACCCTTGCGTAAATCAATTTGAACGCTTGGATCTGTATAAACGCCAGAAGTATCATAAACATGAATTGGATCGTTTTTCTCAGCCAATTCACCAATGGTATCAGTAAGTGTAATTTCACGCATAGGTACCTGTATATCAGGCCGTGAGCCCTCAACATAAATCTTGTTAGAGTTAGGAAAAGGTTTAATAAACGCCTCTTTGACGCTTGACATGCTAGTTAAGGTTTCGCTTGTTTGCTTCATTGTTGTATAATTCGGTGAAATAACGTAATAATAAATTTAAGATGGCAATTTTAACCCATAGACCACGTCGCATGAGAAAACACGCACATACCCGTGAATTAATGCGTGAAAACACACTTACAGTGGATGATTTAATCCTACCTATCTTTGTTGTGGAAGGCGAAAATCAGCGTCAAAGTATTGATTCCATGCCAGATGTCGAGCGTTTGAGTATCGACCAACTACTGATTGAAGCGCAAGAATTGGTCGATTTAGGTATTCGAGCAGTGGCTTTATTCCCAGTCGTGTCAGAAGATAAAAAATCATTAGGGGCTGAAGAAGCCTTTAATGAAGATGGTTTAGCACAGCAAGCTGTTCGCGCACTCAAAGCAAACCACCCAACACTAGCCGTGATTACCGATGTAGCACTTGATCCATTTACCACGCATGGACAAGACGGTCTGATTGATGACAATGGTTACGTACTCAACGATGAAACCACTGAGGTATTAGTCAAGCAAGCACTCTCTCATGCTAAAGCTGGTGCTGATATTGTGGCCCCATCAGACATGATGGATGGGCGCATTGGTGCGATCCGGGATGCCTTAGAAGAAAATAAATTTATCCACACTAATATCTTAGCGTACTCTGCTAAATACGCCTCTAATTATTACGGCCCGTTTCGTGATGCAGTTGGCTCAGCCAAAAATTTAGGCGAATCCAGCAAAGAAACTTACCAAATGGACCCTGCTAATGCCGATGAGGCGATTCGTGAAGTGGGGCTTGATATTGAAGAAGGTGCCGATATGGTAATGATTAAGCCAGGCCTACCTTACTTGGATATTGTGCATCAAGTTAAACAAACTTTTGGCATGCCGACTTTTGCTTACCATGTGAGTGGCGAGTACGCCATGCTTAAAGCGGCCGCTCAAAATGGCTGGATTAATGAACGCCCTGTGGTGTTAGAAACTTTGCTTTCTTTTAAGCGTGCTGGTGCAGACGGTATTTTAACTTACTACGCTAAACAAGCTGCTGAGTGGCTGCAATAAAGTTATATATTAAAACAAAATGATATTATTATATAGTTGTAAAAATAGCGTATAATTCACGCCCATTACTAATCCACATACTTTATAGGGTTTGCCATGGNAAACAAGTCACTTTTTACATTAATTACACTTGCACTAATTTTAGTTGTAGGTTTTTTCTTTTACAACAATCAAGTTAGTCAACTTGAAAGTGAAGTTAGCACTATCACGAAAGAGTACAACTCAAAAAATTGAAATTGCTCAATCTTCAAGTAAGCCTTCTAAAATCAAAGACAAAACTTCAATTTCTACACTTGAAGATTTAAACAACCAATTAGTCAGTGCACGTTCTGCATTAAAAGAAGCACAACAAAAACTATCAATAGCAACGAGTAAATCCAGTGTTTTAAATGATGAAATTTCACAAATTAATGACGCTCGTGGTGAAGTTAAAGTATTAGAAAAAGAACTAACAATATCGGATGAAAAACTAACGCACCTTAAAAATATTTTTGAAAAACAAAATAAATTAGCTGTACAAAAAAACATGGAACGCATTAAGGTTTTAAAAGAAACCTCAACCGGCATTGCTCTTACTGGGCTTGTTGTTCCTGCTGTAGGCGTTGTAACGTTAGTTTCTTATACGATAGAAGAAATTGATAACTACTGTAGTAATATTAAAAACACCATGGTTTTAGAGGAAAAGATATTTGGTAAAGTAGTTTCTTTAGATGTACAAATGAAAAACAACTACCACAAACAGTGTGTTGTTAGTTTAAAAGATAAAATCAAACAACAAATTACAAAGCTATAGGGTTTTACTTTACTCTATTCTATTTTTAATTAAATCTTCCACCACCTCTGGCTCTGCCAAAGTAGAGGTATCACCTAAGTTGTCATAATCATCTTGTGCAATCTTTCTTAAGATTCGTCGCATGATCTTACCGCTGCGAGTTTTTGGTAAACCAGGCGCGAACTGAATTTTATCCACTGTTGCAATTGGGCCGATTTCAGAGCGTACCAACTTTACTAACTCAGTTTTTAAGGCATCTGTCGGCTCAACACCACTCATGATCGATACATAGGCATAAATACCTTGGCCTTTAATATCGTGCGGATAGCCCACTACTGCAGCTTCAGAAACGCTTTCGTGTACCACTAATGCAGATTCAATTTCTGCAGTTCCTAGTCGGTGTCCTGAAATATTCAAAACATCGTCCACTCGTCCAGTAATCCAATAATAACCATCACTGTCGCGCTTTACGCCATCACCAGCAAAATACTTACCCGGGAAGGTTGAGAAATAAGCCTCTATAAAACGTTCGTGGTTGTTGTAAAGTGTGCGCATTTGTCCTGGCCAAGATCTAGCTAGCACTAAAATACCTTCGGCTTCACCCTCTAACACTTCGCCCTGCTCATTCACCACTTGTGGTTCAATACCAAAAAATGGCATACTTGCAGATCCTGGCTTAAGTGGGGTTGCATAAGGCAATGGAAGAATCATGTGTCCACCCGTTTCAGTTTGCCACCAAGTATCCACAACAGGACATCTAGACTGACCAATAGTATGGTAGTACCATTCCCAAGCCTCTGGGTTAATTGGCTCTCCAACTGTACCCAAAATACGCAAACTAGAACGATCAGTTTTTTCAACAAACTCGTCACCGGCACCCATCAGTGCACGAATGGCTGTTGGTGCGGTATAAAAAGTATTAACTTGATGCTTATCAATCACTTGCCAGAAACGTGAAGCATCTGGATAGGTTGGAATGCCTTCAAACATCAATGTGGTTGCACCGTTAGCCAGCGGGCCGTACACAATATACGAGTGCCCTGTTACCCAGCCCACATCAGCCGTACACCAGTAAACATCGCCTTCTTGATAATCAAATGCATATTTATGTGTCATTGCTGCATAGAGTAAATAACCACCCGAAGTGTGTAGAACACCCTTTGGCTTGCCAGTAGATCCAGAGGTGTAAAGAATAAACAGTGGGGTTTCTGCATCAAATGACTCACACGGGCACTCAGCGGGCACGTCACTTACTAAATCATGATACCAAATATCTCGATCACCCCATTTAACGTCGCCTTTTGTGTGTTGCACAACAATGACTGAATTAACACAGTCACAAGCACTAACGGCCTTGTCAACATTCGATTTGAGTGAAATGGCTTTGCCACCACGTACACCTTCATCCGCTGTAATGACAATTTTACATTCAGAATCCAAAATCCTATCTTTCAGTGCTTCTGGTGAAAACCCGCCAAATACTACTGAATGAATTGCGCCAATGCGTGCACAAGCCAACATGGCGTAGCTCGCCTCCAAAATCATTGGCATATAAATACAAACTCGATCGCCCTTCTTAACGCCTAATTTTTTAAGACCATTGGCAAATTTAGCAACACGATCGTGGAGTTGTTGATAGGTTACTGATTCACTGACTTCAGGATTATCACCTTCCCAAATAATGGCCGTTTGTTTGGCACGCTTTGGTAAATGTCTATCGATACAATTATAAGCAACATTTAATTCACCACCCTTAAACCACTCAATTTGACCTTTGGTGTAATCAACATTAGAAGTCTTTTTCCAATCCTTAGTCCAGTCCAAAAACTCTTTAGCTTGAGTGGCCCAAAATTTATCAGGATTGTTGATTGAATCTGCATACATTGATTCGTATTTTTGCGCGTCACATAAAGGGGTTTTGTCTGACTGGATAATTGGATACATAATAATAGTTAATTCAAGAAATTAAATTAATAATACCTAAAAACTGATTTTCTAGAAAGCTATTTACGACATCAGGTCTTTTAATTCTATCGAGTGAGAGTCACCCATATGACTCACTTGTGCCAAAAATAATTCAGCCGTTGAGATGGCATCTTGCATAGCATTATGAGCTTTATATCTTGGCAGATTGTATTTCTCTCTTAAAGAGAATAAACGTAAACTTTCAGACTGAATATAGCCTTTGGTACGAATGATTTTTTTAGTCTCGATTTTTAAGGTGTCTAACATTGCCATTGGTAGGCAATTAATTTTGTACAATTTTTGGCAAGCACAATTGATAAATCTTCTTTCAATATTGTCAAAATGCACAATCATAACTCGATTTTCCATTTGACTAAAGAGTTGCTCCATTGCATCATTTAGGCTAACTCCTTGACTTAAGTCATCATCTGTCAACTGGTGAATACTCACGTTTTCTTCCGTGAGTGAGCGCTCAGGATTAATCAATAGATGTTGACTCGAAGCAGCTAATAAATGCAAATCTTTGATCACGGTATAACCCATGCTAATAATTTTTTCTTTAGCAGGATTAAGTCCAGTTGTTTCAAAATCAAGCACTAAAAACTCAATATCTTTAATTAGCGTCTTTTTATCAACCAAAGGTTTGAGTAAATAATGCCTGAGTGAAGGTGGCAAATCAACCCTTGATAACAACATTTTTTGGTAATACTTAGGAAATAAGTAATAGGCCAATTTTTTCATAATATGGATGTTTGATACTGAGAACTCATGGCCGATTGCATATTAGAGACAATGCCAAATGCATCTTTTAAATGTTTCTGATCCAAGGAGGAGATTTCTTTAGTTGGCACAAAATTATCAATAGATTGTCCATTTTTTATCTGTCTAGATTGATGCTCAATCCTAACCAAATTAATGAACTTATAAGCCTCAATTAAGTCACTAGCACCTGATTGACTCAAGGCCTTAATATCCATTAATTCTCTCAATCTATCTTGGGTATTAATCGCTCTAATACCTTTTGATAAAGCATAAACTCGAGCAAAATCAACAATTGGAACTACGCCTTTTTTCTTTAAATCTAGTGTTTTTTTCTCAGTGCCATGATGATCTACAATAAAATTTCTAAAAAATCCTAAAGGCGGCGTATAGTGCTCAGCGTTATGCGCCATATGCGATTGAAAAATAGTATTTTTTTTGTTTTATTTAAGACACCTGTCAATAAATCGTCTAACAGCTCAGAGGTGCCATAGATACACTTTAAATCAAAGAAAATACTAGCGTACATTAACGCTTTCGGATCAGGACTTGATATCCAACTATTATAATAAGAGCGCCAAACGGAAACACTCTGGCGCCATTTTGGATTGGTGGCCATCACTTCACCTGGACAGTAAACATAGCCACATTCATGCAGGCCATCACTCACATAAGCGCTAAGCTTAGAAAAGTATTCCCCATGTAGCTTTTCATTGTAATCGTCTGACAAAATCAGTAAATTATCTTGATCTGTATGCGCAATTTGCTCAGATCTTGCAAGTGATCCTGCTACCACCCATGCATAAGTGACTGGTGGAGATCCTAATAAAGCCTCAGCCTGTTTTAATAGCTGCTGATTAATAGATCGACCCACTGAACTAATGGAATAGGTAATGTCATGCTCATCCATATTCGACTCAAAACTATGCTGCAGTAATAGTGGCACTTGCTCAGTAAATTTTCTTNACTCTTCAACCGTCTCAGACTACCAGTTACCTTCGTTAATTAAGAACACGACATTATGGTCTTTAGTTTTCTACAGTCAGATCTGCT
>AJXC01000165.1_pt1 | contig 11346 bp, 15 predicted proteins | sample 404948 | NCBI WGS metagenome assembly AJXC01 (sample SAMN02954314, study PRJNA77837) | marine metagenome | biome: aquatic; feature: Guaymas Basin Hydrothermal Plumes; material: sea water; isolation source: Guaymas Basin Hydrothermal Plumes and Background water depths 1600, 1775... ... | reverse complement strand
TTATTGTTTCTGGTATCCTTTATTGTATTCTTTAAAATTCTACTTTTCAAATTGTATGGTTNGTAGTTCTAAAAAATATGTCAAACTAGTGTTTGTACAAATTCCTGATCCTCGTGTTGTCTTTTATTTTCTATAGTTGGAATTAGTTTAAGATTTTCATATGCATAATCTGCTTGAATGCTTACTTCTTGTTGTCTAATTCTCATGAATGACAAAACTGTGTCAAAGAAATTCTTTCTCATTTCTTTTGGTAGTGCTTTTAGAATTGCTTTTGACATTGATGTTTCTTTATTTAATATTTCTTCAAAATATGCAACAGCAGCTCTTATGATTAATGATGGTCTCCATGCAAGTGCATGTGCATTCATTTTTGCCATTTCCATTGATTTTGTAAAATCTCCTACATAACCACTAATTCTATCTATTACTGATAGATATTCTCCCATTTCCATAATGTGTTGTTGTAATTCTAAATTTCTTCTTGTTATTTCTGATCTTTCAAAACATTGTTTTACTTCCTCTTCTGCTACCTCCTTTATTTTTCCACTCCACGGATATGTGGTTCTTAAAATTAACACTTTAATTATTTCTAAATCTATCTCAGCAGAAATTAATAATTCCTGTAACTTTTTATCCATTGAAATAAATTTTATAACTCTTTTTTCGTGTGGTTTGTCTACACTTTTTTGAGGATCAAAATCATGAAACAGCGCTGCAACATATAGTATATTTTTATCCTCTTCAGTTAGTTGAATTTTTTCTTGATTTATGGCTAAAAGTGATACATATGTTACTTCTAATTCATGATAGATGTTATGATATCCATAATATTCTGTTCCTAGACCTTGACTTTCAAATAAATCAATTGTATAATCTAGCATTTCTACATAACAATCATCTTCTAATCCATTCTGTGCCATTTGACTTAGAATCTCATTTCTCATTGAATGGGTATTTGCAAATTGTTGCATTATACTTCGATCATAATTTGACTTTTTAAAGGTGATCCAGAATACTCTTTAATTATTTTAAAATTTTAATCCGCTAATGATCTATTGTGCTTATGCACAAGATTCAATACAATTACTTTGTACATTTTTTTAATGTCTGTGGACTCTGTTCTGCTTGAAAATTTAATGAAGTATAATGCTGAATATTCTCCACAATTTACTCTTCACTTAAATGATACATTATATGATATGCTTAGTGTCACTATTGAAAATTCTTCAATTCCTGTAAATGAACCAACAACTCGTGGTGGTGTTTATTTTTCCGAAAAATTTGCCTATAAAATGAAAGGCAATATTGAAGATCTTACAATAATTCCTCTATTAACAAAAAAAATGCTTGGTCCTAATACTGAGTTTGGCGAATTAAAAATTTCTAGTCAAATTGAATCTAATGGAAAAATTACTCCTATTGATATTTTTACTAATTTAACAAATAGTGTACAAACCCCAAATTCAATTGAACTTAGTATGATTATTGTAAAATTAGAATTAACTTAATCTTTTTTTAGATATTTATCATACCTTTCTTTTGATGTTTCATCTGATAACACCTCATATGCCTTGTTGATTTTTATCATTTCTTCTTCAGAATCCCCTTCTGTTTTATCTGGGTGTTGTTTTCTTTGCTAATTCTCTAAAATTTTTCTTTATTTCTTCTGCTGTTGCATTAATCTCTACACCTAAGATCTCATAATAATTTGGTAAATTGTTATTTGCTNCACTTTCTCTAAATTCATTTTCTTCTTTACTATTTCCTCGTTTACCAATTTCTTCATAATCATCTCCCCAACCTGAATGATATTTTTCATATGTTCTATCTTTTTTTGATTCATGCTCTTGTTTATCGTATGATGTTTTTTTCCTTAAAATGATGTCTCTTGCTAGAAATAAGAATATTGAAATCACTACAATTGAGAACCCTGTAAATAAAATTATTTTCTCTTCATCTGAAACTACTAATTCATTTGTTTGTGCATATGATGTTTGTATTGTCCCAAATATTATTAAGAAAATTACAATAATTTTAAATTCATCCATTATATTTTTCCTATGTTAGTCTGAAATCTTCTTTTGTAGTATTTAGAACTACATGTGTTATTGTATTTTCCACATTTGATATTGCTGCTAAACCCTTTACAAATGTGCTTAATTCATTTCTATCTTTGAATTTTGCTATAATTATGGTATCTGTAGTTCCAGTGATATCATACACCCCACAAACATTTTCAAATTTTGCTACTTGTTCTTCAATATCTACAATTTTTATCCTTTTTAGCCATAATTTCAATAATGGCTGTCAAAGCATATCCTATTTTTTCATGATCAATTGTTGCAGTATACCCCAAAATTATTTTGCCCTTTTCTAATTTTTTCATTCTTGATAATATTGTGACCGTTGAAACTCCTAATTTTAACGCCAATTGTCTTGCAGATTGCCTTGCATCTACTAGTTAGATTCGTAATAATTTTTTTATCTAGTGTATCTAAAGTCATACACTATATTGGTAAAAAATTATTTAAATTTTCAATGAATTTTTGTAAATTTGTTTAAATACATTTTGTTTTTCTCATTTTTACTCTTTAAATTTAATACAAATAAAAATTATAAAAATTATGGTCGATGTTGAAGAATTTGTATTGAGAGGAAAATCCTTTTTGGAATCTGGTGATTTTGATAAAGCATTAGATTTTTTTGAACAGGCTCTTCTACTAAATCCCAAAAATCCTGATCTTTGGAATTATAAAGGAACTGCTCTTAGAAGTTTGGGCCGATATGCCGAATCTATGGATTGTTTTAATAATTCATTAAAAATTGATCCTCGAGATAAATTTGCCTCATGACAATCAGTAGTTTCTGATCAACTTTTTAAATTATAATCTCCTATAGTAATCATGACAAGAACTCAAAGAAGAAGAGACACTGTACATCCTACAAGGGATGGAAAACATAACCCTGTTTGTATTGATCCTGATTGTAAGGATTGTTAATAAAGTAAAAGATTTCCTACTATCTTTTACTTTTTATTATTTCCATGACTAATTTATGATTAATTGATTTTCTATTTTTTGATAGGTTATATTGAAATCACTTGGGTTTTAATTAAAAATATTTTATATTTTTATTATGTCAAAGTTAATTTCTGTTTTAAAAGAAGAAATTCATTTAGACATTTATGAGGATCACTATATTATTGACAAAATATTACCATTTGTATTGAATAGTAACATTGATGAATTATTTTCACAAGCCAATGATTGTATTGACGATGAAAATTTTTCAGAATCTTTGATATTCTATGATTTAATATTGAAAGAAGATTCAAAAAATCTTCATGCTCTAATTGATAAGGGTACAACTCTACAGAATCTAGGTCGAATAAAATTAGCTATTCGTTCATATGATAAGGCACTTGATGTATCTCCTGACAATATTGATGCATTAGTAAACAAAGGATCTGCTTTTCATTTAGATAAAAAATATTCTGATGCTATATCTTGTTATGATAGGGCTCTTAAAATTGATAAAAAATGTCCTATGGCCCTTGCATACAAAGGACTTTCTTTGGCTGAATTGGGTCAACTAAAAGAAGCAATTGCTTATTTTAAAAATGCCTTATCTATTGACAAACATTATGATCTTGCACAAATCTCTAAAGATACTGCTCAAGAACTTTTAAAATCCTTACAAGGAAAATAATCTAAAATACTGTGACATCGCCAGGTGCTGGTTCTCTCGACGTTTGTTTTTCATTCGATTTAAAGAAATCACTATGTTTTGTATTTTGATGTACCCTTAGTTTTTCAATATCTTCAAAACCTTCATGACACAAGTAGCATTTTGGTTTATGTTCATCTACTAATGGGAGTACCATATTATCTTGAATCTAACTGGTTACTTATTTCTTAAGAGTATAAGGACTGTTTAAAGGAAAACCTTGAGACTACCAAACAAGGAATATGGAAAAGAACTATGGTATGTTAAAGCAGATAATGACTATGAAAAAACAAGAGGGTGCAATTTACAATTACAGTCTTCTCTATTTCCACAATAAGGACAGTTACAATCACAATTAATCAATGCTTTACTACATGTTACACATTTTGTGTATTCTGCAAAATCTTCATTCATAATTTATGCTCATTTTATAAATCTCTTAATGTAACTTAACTATGACAAAAAAATCCTAAAAATTTATTTATATTTTAAATATATTTCAAACAATTGTATGCCTTTTTCTTTATTATTTACCATATTTACAGATAGGCATAAACCTCTCTTTTCATACAATTCCCATTTTTATCAATCCTCAAAAACACTTCCAAGATTGATTTTGGTAATTTTTCTTTTTTGTTGTTAACTTTAAGTGAGAGAATTTTTAAAGTCAATTTGTGAGTCGATTAAATTTTGCTGTAATTATTAAACTAGAACCTGATTTTTCAGAAGGAAATGTAAGTTATAATCCAGATGGAACTCTAAATCGAGCTGAAACAAAAAATACTTTGGGGCCTCATAGTGCAATAGCTGCTCATGCTGCATTTTTTGGACGAGTAATGTATGATGCTAGAGTTTCAATTGGAACAATGGGTCCGCCAATAGCAGATCTTGCACTTCAACAAGCTCAGCAGATTTCTGATGCCGAAGAACTCCACTTGTATAGTGATAGGCTTTTTGCAGGAGCTGACACTTTGGGAACTGCTGAAGTGTTGCGAGTAGGAATTGGAAAAATGCAAGAAAAAATGGATATTGTATTTTCAGGACATAGAGCATCAGATGGTGAAACTGGACAAACAGGAGCTCAAGTTGCTTGGAAATTAGGATTTACATTTCTTGGTAATGTAATTAGTTACAGTGTAGATTTAGAAACTAGAATGGTTTGTGCAAAACGTCTGATTAGTTTACAAGGTTTTCCTAGTGTAATTGAAGAAGTTGAAGCTCCATTACCAGTGTTTATTTCAATTGATCCTACTTACAAATCAAGTTACAATACTGTTTCACAAAGATTGGCATTTCAGAAATACCAAAAAGAAGCTACTCAACGTGCAGACAATTTCAAAGATTATTATAAAATTTTTAATGCGAAGGACCTAGGAGTTGATGAAACTCTTGTTGGTCTTCCTGGTTCACCAACTATTGTGTATAAAGTTGAGAGAGTTCCAAAATCTACAGCTACTAGAAGTGCTGAAGTAATAGATGGTTCTGATCCTGAACAAATTCGTAATGTTGTTGCAAAAATGAAAGAAGCTTTAGATGCAATGGTGATAAAGTAATGGTAGAAAAATATCGACATTTGTATATTGTAATTGAGCACGAAGATGGAGAATTTCTTCCAGTAAGTCTTGAAATGGTTGGTGAGGCAAGACGGTTAATGGATGATTTTAACTTAAAATACTCTTCAAAAGAAAAAGTGGTTGCAGTAATTTTAGGACATGATATTCAAGATCTCTCAAAACAACTAATTGAATATGGTGCAGATGCTGTAATCTGTGCAGATGATCCAGAACTAAAAGATGTCAGAAATACAATTTACACCAAAGTAATTGGACAGATTGCTCAAGATACAAAATCTTTGGGAGAAATAGAGCCTGAATATACTAGTGATGTAAAAAGACCCAGATACCTATTCTTTGCTGCAGATAGTATTGGAAGGCATTTGTCTTCAACAACACTGGTAGAACTGGAATCAGGATTGGCATCAGATATCAACAAACTTGTTATTTCAGATATTGAGATGAAACATCAACAAAAAACTGGTGGTACAAAAGAAACTTATGCAAAAACACTAGAAATGTACCGACCTGACTTTTCAGGATTTTTGTGGACTACCATTCTGTGTCTTGATAATAGAAACCCTGCATTTCAAAGGGATTACCATCCACAGTCATGTAGTATAATTCCTGGAGTTTTTGAATCATTAAAACGAGATTCTTCATTAAAAGGAAATATTATAGAATTTACTCCGACAATTGATACAGAAGATCTTAAAGTCAAAGTACTAAGTCGTCAGATAATAAAAAGTGAAGTTGACTTTGAAACGCCAAGAACTATTGTAAGTTTTGGACGAGGAATAAAAGATGATCCAGAACAAAATATCAAATTGATAGAAAGTTTATCAAAAGAATTGAATGCGGAAATTGGAGTCACATTGCCAATGTCAAAAAAACCATACCAGATCAGTCAAGCATTAGATTCTAAATACATGATTCCAGCTAGAGTGATAGGAACTAGCGGACACAAAACTAGTGCAATGTTATACATTGCTGCAGGAGTAGGTGGTGCAATGCAACATGTGATGGGAATGAAGGATTCTGGATTTGTTGTAGGAATTAATCCTGATGAGGAGGCTCCAATAAAAAATGAGTGTGATGTTTTCATTAAAGGACGAATGGAGGATGTAATTCCTTTACTCATTGAAGAAATTAAAAAACAAATTCAAATTGTAGAGGCGCCATAAAATTTGGAAAAATATGATGTAGCAATTATTGGTGGTGGCTCTGCAGGCCTTGCTGCACTAAAACAACTATCTAATTTAGGAAAACAGGCAATTCTCTTAGAAGCTGGCTCAAAAATAGGCTCAAAAAATTTATCAGGTGGAATTCTTTATTCTAAAAAACCAAAAAATGGACAGATAACAAATGTAGAACAGCTATATGAAAACTTTCTTGAGGATGCACCAATTGAAAGAAAAATTACAAAATACATCCTACATTCAACATCTCAAGACAAAATTTACTCTATGGACTTAACAGCAGCTCATGATTATCAAGCAAACTTTGGTTACTCAGTTTTATTAAATAAACTCAATTCTTGGTTTGCAAAACAAGCAGAAGAATCTGCTGCAAAACATGGTGGAGGAATTATTCCGGGTGTACATGTAAAATCAATTAGATGGAATGACCAAAATGGCACATCTATTATTCAAACTGATGAATTAGATGAGTTTGAAGTTAAGGCAATTATTGCAGCAGATGGAGTAAATTCTGAAGTTGCAGAGATGGTTGGTGCTAGAGAGAAATTCACACCACAGCAGCTATACCAAGGAGTCAAAGTTGTAGTAAAATTACCTGAAGAAATTATTAATGAACGATTTGGTATGTCTTCAGATGAAGGGGCCGCCCATCTTTATGCTGGCGATATAACTCTAAATCATATTGGTGGTGGATTTCTATACACTAATCGGGATACACTTTCAGTAGGAGCTGTATATCACTTTGATTCCCTAATAACAAATCCAATTGAACCCTACACACTGATTAATACTTTATTGAAGAATCCAATGGTCAGTGAATTTATCAAAGACGAGGTTCCAGTAAAACCTGAAATTGACAAGAATTTACCACAAGAAGAAAAACTTCGAATTCGTTTTGGCGTAGCAAAATTAATAAAAAATTGGTATGAGATCCGAGAAGCCAATTTTTCTCCTAGTGGTAGAATGAGGTTAATTGAATCAGGTAAATACAAAGACGCNGAGGATATTCAATCAACATTAACATCTATTCGAGAAAAAATGTCTGAAAAGTTTGGCGTTACATTTGGAACTGATTACCTTGAGGATGAATATGGCGCAAAATTAATTGCAGACGGAAAGAGATGTAGGATGAAAAAACCATATTTTAAGAATATTTTATTTATTGGAGATGCAGCTGGAAGGGGAGTTTTCATAGGTCCAAGAATAGAGGGTATTAATGTTGGAATTGATGATGGTGTAAGGGCCGCAAATGCAGTTGCACAAGCTCTTGATAAAAACGACTTTTCTAAGAACACTCTTGGAGAATCATATTCAAAATCTGTAGAGGAGAGTCCATTTACCACAGATATGACAAAAATTGATAAGGATTATCTGAAAATATTTCTTGATGCCGCAAAAGATGTTCCAAAAGATATCATTGGTTCACGTTATGGTCCAATTCTAAAAATGATGTCCAGTGGAACAATGCGTGGTATTGCAGTAAAATTTGCCAATATTCTGGGATATGAAAAATTACTACCTATGATGGAATCAGAAGATACCTATGTTAAAGTACCAACTCAGTTGGCAGAAAGGTTAGGAAAAACAGTTTCATCATCTTATTTTCCTAGCATCCCATCAATTGCAGATAGAATTGCAAACTTGAATTATAATGATGATAGCTTTGCACACATCAAGGTTCTAACTCCGACTAGTGAATATATGAAAAAGATGGTAACTCTATGTCCTGCAAAATGTTACACAGAAGAAGGAGACAAAATCATAATACAACATGAAGGATGTGTGGATTGTGGAACATGTTCACAGGAAACAGAATGGCGACATCCTCGTGGTGAAAAAGGAATCCATTACAAATATGGTTAAATTTTTACTTTAAGATTAATNATTTTTAGTTCATCATGAGCTTGTAGTATTTTTGTATAATACTCACTTGTTGATGGAGGAAATATTGAAAATGCAATGTAAAAGTTCTCAGNTTCTCTAAGATATCTTTCCACTTTTTCCTGTTTTGCTATTTGGGACATGAATCTCATATTGTTTAGTCTGTCTGAGAGTTTGATTATTTTTACATCATATGCAGATTTTGTAAGTTCTGTACAATAGTCCAAGAATCTTGCAGTTTGNCTTTCTTCATTATTTGTACCCACATAATTTTCCAATGGTTTTGTTTTCAATGTTGTAGCAACATCGTAAACATATTCACCGAATCTATGTTTGAAATATGCATCAAACCCATATGCTTTTGAAGCATTCAAATCTAAAATTTTATCGTTGTCTTCCATTACGTCATGTAAAATAGATGAAACAACTTGCAGGGTTGTGAGAAATTTGTTTGTTTTCTGATAGTGTCGAATTACATCAATAGTTACAGGCCAAACATGTGTTTCTAAAAAAGACGATTTTCCATCCTCTCTTAATACGCCTGAGTGTACTTCTTCTGCTAATTCTATTGCACCTTCAACAAAACTGTTTACTGAAACTTTACCTTCGTTTTCAATTATGTTCAATAACTCTTCTTTGGTTGCAGATTGCATATCCATAATAACTATATAACAACATCATTGAAAAACATGATCTAATAGTGCTTTAGTGAATTGTAAAGATTAAAGCACTGTATTATTGATGTAGAAATTTTCCAATTATTCATCTTGACTGTTCACTTTCTTTATCAAAAACTTTAAGATCTTTCTAAGATAATTCTATGTAATGACATTGGCTAACGAGCCAATAGTATCATGGAATCCTTGTGAAAGATTAAGGAATATATCCTGATGACTAAGACAAATAATATGTTAGAACAACTTGTTGGTGATTCTCAGGCATTAGATCGAGCTCTTGCTGGTGAAGAATTATCTTACAAGGATGGTTTAGAATTAATGAATTATGATAATTTACATTTACTTGGTGCAGTTGCAGATTCTACACGAAAAAAATTGGTTGGTGACACAGTAACTTTTGCAGCATCCTATTACATGAATTACACTAATGTCTGTGCTGCAAGTTGTCAAATGTGTGCCTTTTATCGAAAAGGGGATGAGGATGATGCATACACCTTAACTCCTAAAGAAATTGAACAACGTGTTGGAATTGCTAAACAAATGGGTGCAACCGAAGTCCATATTGTTGGTGGATTTCATCCCAAACTCCCTTTAGAGTACTACGAAGATATGATGAAGACCATTAAAACAAGTTATCCTGAATTAAATATCAAAGCATTAACTGCAGCTGAAATTTTTTATTTATCTAAACTTACAAAAATTTCTACTAAAGAAATTTTATCTCGTTTAAAGGATGCTGGATTAGATTCTATGCCTGGTGGGGGTGCAGAACTATTTCATCCTGATATTCGTGGAAAAATTGTACGAGGTAAATGTACTGGTCAACAGTGGCTTGATGTGATTGAAGAAGCCCATAACATGGGAATTAAAAGTAATGCCACTATGCTATATGGACATATTGAAAAACCTGAACATATCGTTGATCATTTGATAAAAATACGTGAATTACAAAAGAAAACTAATGGATTTGTAACACTGATCCCATTAAAATTTAGTTTAGATAATACTGAATTGGANCAAGACAATTTGGTAAATAATGAATGCTCTTCAGTTTATGATTTAAAAATAACTGCCTTATCTAGATTAATGCTTGCAAATACACTAAACAATATTTCTGTTTATTGGGTTGCATATGGAAAAAAATTGGCTCAAGTTGCATTATCTAATGGTGGGAGTGATTTGGTAGGAACTGCATTTTCTGAAGAAATTTACCGTGCAGCTGGTAAACCTACAACTTCATCTGTTGATGAATTAGCTACCATGGTAAAAGAAATTGGGCGTGTACCTGCACAAAGAAATACTCATTTTGGAATTTTAAAAAAATTTTAACTCATTTGCTTTTTAATAGATTCAATTTTTTCTTCCATTTTCACTTGTTTGTCTCTTCTTGAATCAATTTTTATTATTACTTCAACTCTACTGACCCCTAAATTGTGAACTGTTTCTGTCATGTTTTTTACTGCTTTATTGATTGTATCAATATCATCCGATTCCAAAACTGTACCCATTGAATTAATGGAATATCTTAAATTTCCTATGTCTTTGATTGATTCGATTGCTTTTGCAATGTAAAAACTAACACTGGTAGTCCTTGTTGCAATTGGATATATGCTAATTTCTGCTTGAATCATTACATTTTTTAGAATAATTTAAGATTAAAATGTTTTAATTATTCTGCTTTTTTTTTCTACTTTCTTTGTTGGTTTGCCTTTTTTTCCTTCTTGCTCCAAAACTAATCAATACTAGTAAAAATCCTAAACCAAACAAAATNCCTGCTANTGTATTATAATCTTCATTTTCTTGTTCTGCTAACATCAAATCAAGCTTTTCTTCATCAGTCATTCCTGCTTGACCCACTGGAACTGCAGCATTGATGTTTATGGTTAGTATTAATCCTACAATCACCATTGACATTCCTCCTGCTAACTATTTTTTTATTTACTAGAACCATTCTTTGAAATTTATTAAATTCCATCATATATTAGGGAATTTAATTTTTGTTTGATCTTTATTTTTTTACTTAAAATTTGCGTGAGTTTTTAAATCTTGATTTTAATAAAAGTTACAAAGTTCTGAGTGTTTTTCTCAAAACAATTTGTTTATGTTATCTGTGATTTTGGAAGCATTCTCTGCAATATACAGGTCTGTCTTCCTTTGGTCTAAATGGTACTTGACAATCATTTCCACAGTCTCCGCATTTTGCGTCATGCATTTCTCGTGGTCTGTCATCTCTATTACCAAATCCACCAAATCTACCGCCACCTCGGTTTCCACCATCTCGGTTTCCACCAAATCTACCGCCACCTTGTC
>AJXC01001249.1_pt1 | contig 11432 bp, 10 predicted proteins | sample 404948 | NCBI WGS metagenome assembly AJXC01 (sample SAMN02954314, study PRJNA77837) | marine metagenome | biome: aquatic; feature: Guaymas Basin Hydrothermal Plumes; material: sea water; isolation source: Guaymas Basin Hydrothermal Plumes and Background water depths 1600, 1775... ... | reverse complement strand
CGGCCATAATTTCACGATTTCCGGTTTGACGNGGAGTAGCTCCANCTGGAGCTAAGGNGGCATCACTCAACTGCGAACAAATTCATTAACAGACCCAATCGCGTCTGCTTCCATTCCTTCTTCGACAGTGACAATCCGCACCCTCTCCTGTCCTAATTCAAAATTATNTAAAACCAACTTTGTAAAATCATATTTTTGATATAGCANTTCCCGTTCNCCGTTTGGACAATTCTCACAACCGAGAAGTCCAACTCCTGCAGCTCCCAATGAAAATGCTGCAAGCATATTTGACTCAGATACGTAGCGGAGGCATGGAACCTCCACAGGTAATACCCCTGGCGAATAGGGCAGTGGTATCTCACCAGCGGTTTTCAATACTTTGCGTCCCATTTCTTCACAATGGAAAACAATCACCTGAGGATCTACCGTACTTTTTTCCTCTTTTGAGGAAGACAACAGGGTCGCCATTCGAGCATATATTTCTTGCGGAGAAGGTTCGGTAAATTGAAGAGCCGATGTAGGACAGGCTGAAACACAAGCTCCACAACCTTCACACGTCAGGTGGTCCAATTGGATACGGATTGGGTTATCATTCTGTCGGGAAATAGCGTCATAGGGACAAAAGTCTATGCAACGCCCACAAGTTTCGATTCCTTTGTCTCCTCCCGCACAAATATTCTGGTCGTAAGTCACGTGTTCAGGTTTGTGAAAGTTACCTACTAATTCCCTAACCTGCTTGGCCGTTTCTTCCAGAATTTTTGCTTTCTGTGCTTGACAGCAAATGAACCCCCGTTCTACTTTTGACACCTGAAAGGTGGGGTCTTTGTCAAAATAACAATTTGGTCAGCCATCAGAGAAAAGTCGATTTTGAGTGCCCCCGTTTGTCTTCGAATCTGGTTCCAAAGTGATCTGTAAATTACCCAGGCGCCCCTCCACACTGACTAGGGTCGACCTCTGTTCCAANAGTGGGGAGTCTCCCAAGCCTTCGATTTCTGAGGAAATGCAGAGAGTCACTCCTCCAGTCCCATTTTCCCCCATATCCTTCAGCATATTGGCAAGTTTCAATCCTTCTGGAAACTCTGTATAAATCACCACCCGATTCCCAACCTGAAGCGGATTTACCTGAAACTGGATTCTTTGCCTTGATTTTAGAGGCCTCAATCTCAGCATGAATCATTTTTAACGCCTTTGAGTGTGCTTTCTCAATGTCAGGATGGGGTGAGAAACAGTTTCCCTTTAAATCTAGAAAATGAAGCTTTTTNCCTTGCAAAGCCTCCTCAAAGATAGAAGGCTCTGCACAGCATCCAATAACCACATGCTCCAGTTTTTGCTGATCTGCCTCTTTAGCAAAAGCATGGATTTCATTCTCAGGATTACTTGCTACTGCAACCAGAGGTATAGTCTTACCAATTTTTTTTGAATCAACCTTCACGGTGGAACGGCAATCACAAAGAAACGCCCCCCAACGTTTTTCCTGCATCATAAATTTTTCCTTTTGAAATAAAAATTAAAGTTTTTTTGATAATCCAAAGACACCTTGTCAATAACACGGAGAATGCTTAATTGTGACTTCTAAATTCTTTCGTGCATTGATGTAGCTAAAAAATATAGTTTGCTTAAACGTTTGTGGCTTTCCTCGGACATTCTTCTGAACCTTTAGTTCAAATGATTAATTCCTAATCACAAATCTTTATATATATAATTTTTGCCATCTGAGATAAAATTTTCCAATCATGAATCTAAAGTTTTTTAATTAAATAGTTACCTTCATAGAAAGGGTTAATCAGAAAAAACTACTGCAACTATAATTTAAATAAAAATATGAGGAACTAAACTTTAAACTGCTATTGATTGGATAGTAAAGACAAAAATGGAGTTTGCAAGTAAACTTTCGTTCCAACGTAACGTTACTTAGGCGAAATTTAGTAAGTTGTATTTGCCCCTTGCAATCAGCAAGGAGAGGTTATGAGGCTTTTCAAAAACAATCAACAACTGCGTGAATCACCCCCAAAATAACAGAAGTCATCATAGTTCGAAAACGTATTTCAGTAACATATTAAGATGGGCAATTGATTAAAAATGGTATCACCAAGGATGGAAATTACCTTTTCCGTCTCCTTTGTAAAAGATTAACGAATTAGAGCTGGCGGAAACCAAAGCCAGGTCAATGATCCCATCCTTGTCGAAATCTCCATGCGATAACGTGATCCCATCTTGCTCCGTAATGATGGAATAAGTTTTTTGGAAAGTTCCACTTCCATCTCCCAAAAAAATGTCGATTCCACCAGATGTTCGATTAGAAACGGCTAGGTCCAATTCACCATCCTGATTGAAATCCTCACTGGTCAATCCATGGGGATTGACTCCAGAAACATATCTTGCCAACGGTTTCAGGTCCCCCATTCCATTTCCCAAAAGCACCTCTACAGATTCCTCACCTGCAACTGCAACAGCTGCGTCAATATGTCCATCACCATTCCAGTCACCGTATGCTCGATAGTGGGGGAAACGGCCTACTTTAACCACATTTGGCTCCTTAAAGGTCCCATCCCCATTGGCTAGGATAACAGATAAAGTATGTGAGCCCAGACTGCCCACTACCAGGTCAGTAATCTTGTCTTGATTAAGATCAACACCATCAATGATGTGTGGGCCTCGCTCCACATCAAATGAATATGAGACTTTGGGAATTCCTGTCGAATCATTAATCAAAATAACCACTTTGGAGAGCCCTGCCTGAGCTACAGCCAAATCTGGGAGGCCATCCTGGTTAAAATCTTCTGCTACTACACTTGGAGGTCCATGGATTCCTTTTATTTCCCTAAGTCCATAAAGACCCCCTTTGCCGTCGCCAAAATACAAACTCAAGCTCCCAGCACCGGTATTGGTAGTAATAAAATCCAGGTTACCATCTCGGTTAAAATCTGCAGTTTCAACCCATGTAGGTCCCTCACCAACAGGATATTGATGGTTGGAAATTATACCTCCAGTACCGTCCCCGAGGAGAATGGTTAATGTTCGAGAAGCAGAGGCTGGAATCGCAAAATCAAGGTTACCATCATGATTAAAATCATCGATGTTGATTGCGTGGGGGAAAAATCCTCCAGTCTGGTGGTTTCCTGAATGTGAATGTTTTTTTAGAATTTTTTGATTGGCCAACAAGTCAAAACTTTGCTGAAAATTCGGCTGAAAGAACCTGTTTTGCCTATTATTATTTTCAGAAAATGAGACTGCTATTGGACTAAATAATGCTGCAGGTACAATCAAATCGTGCAGGTGGTGGAGAAGAGAACCGCTCTTTTTGGGTAACCACACCAAATTGTCATATAGAGGAATCTGCTTTTTGAAAAAAGCTCCGTCAATAGATGTTTTTGGTTTTAGCGCTCGAAGATAGGCGATCAAGTTATTTACATCTCGATCCGTCAAATTAAATCCTAGCGCAGGCATGAAATCAGTCAAGCCAACAGCATTACCTCCAAACTTAATAACTGTTGCCAAATATTCATCAGTTCTATTTGGGAGTACTTTCAATAAATTGGCTACGGGAACAGGAGGCTTGGCCACCTTTTTTTCCCAGTCCCAACCTTCTCCATTCTTGCCATGACAAAGTACACATCTTTCAATGTAAACTTCTTCACCAATCTTCAAATTTATATGATTTTCAGCCAGAAGTGCGAAAGGCAGGAAAACTAGAAATATTACCGTTTGATGAAGTACATTAAAAGTCTTATTCATTGGACGCAATTGCTGCTGTCCAGTAAGACTTTTCCAAATAGATCAACATCAATTTTATCCTCCAAGAGGAATTTGATTTAGCTGGGGTAAAACAGTTAGTGGAGCCTTCAGTTCCCCGCCCCAAACTATCACAAATCGTAGTATAATCCCTCCAGACAGGATAGATGCGAATTTGACACCGGAGACCCAGTCTGCATATGGTTTGATGAGCTTTTCAAAGAGCATTTCAACAAAACTAAGAAACAAGGGGAGAGTCAAGCCAATACCAATAATACCCCACCAAAACCACGGGGCCAGGACTCCCTGTGTAACGTATTCATAAGCCATGGCACTACCATTAGGAGCAACAAAATATCCAGAATTATCTATTTTTACCGGGTTAGAAGCAAGATGGTCCATAAATCTCTGTAATTCAAACAACTCAACCAGGACAAAAAATATAATAGCGTAACCAATTATACGCACCACTCCGGAAGAGTCTTCAGATTTTGAACTTCCGTAAGTTTGATACAGTACAAACATCAGCCCGGATCCGGCCAATCCAGTCAATACTCCTGAGTTGAGAAATAAGTATGGTAAATACTCCTGAGACCATAGCGGGACAAACATTGCTCCGCTCAGGAGCAATCCAGTGTAAAAGGACACAAATCCAAGAATAGGGAAAGCAATCACCCCTAAAACACGTCTAATAGTTGCATCAGTTTTGTAATACCAAAGTGCTGCATAAGCCGCAACCAGAGGAANTGCTAAACCAACACTCCAACCCCCAATCACAAGCCAGGAATTATAATTCTTGAAGAAAAAAGGGACAATATTCCTCTTTCTGGGTTTGCCCCAGGTGAAAGGCAATAAAAGCTCCTGCCAGCGCAAGAACAGGTAGAACTAAATAAGATGTCAATCTGGAAAAATTTTCAAATTGCTTGAATTTTATCCCAAGTAAATCAGCAGCTACAGCAATGACAAATAATCCGCCGCTTAATCCTCCAAAAAAGAGATACATGGGGACGAAAATATCATTGCCCCATTTTGAGTTCATCAGGATGATCGATTCCATTTGATTCCTCCTAAAACAAGTCCTCAAGTAATAAGGAACTTTCGTGATTGTGAAAAAAAAGATTTTGGTAGTTGCCCGAAGGCTTGTTTGACCACTGGACTATGCGGGGCTCAGATTTCCTGACTAAAAAAGACCCTGTGGCATTCCTTTGAAGAAACTTTGAATGGATATTCAGGAATTCAGAATTTTCCATTAGAAGTGAATAAACCCTTAGATTTAACATCAAGCGGTAAAATACGAAGGTATTCCACCGAATGTACTACCATCCGGTGAAATAATCCAACATTATCTGAAGCGATTCAGAAAAACCGCCACCTATTATCTAATTACTTGGATAAGCTGTTCCTGCACCCCAAATATTCCCCGAACCTCTAGCTGCGGCGCGAGTGCGTACCACGTTTGCAACTTCTTCTGCATCGCCTGCCACCAAAGCTTTAGTGGAACATATAGAAGCGCACATAGGAAGCTTGCCCTCAGCAATACGATTAGATCCATACAATTCCTGCTCCACAGCCGAAAAAGCTTCTTCTGGACCACCCGCACAATATGTGCACTTGTCCATCACCCCTCGTTTTCCAAAAGGGGATCCTTTGGGGAATTGCGGGGCACCAAATGGACAAGCATAGAGGCAATAGCCACATCCAATGCAAGTGTCCTTGTTGACGTGTACAATCCCATCGGCCCTGTTGAACAATGCATCAACGGGACATACTGATACACAAGGAGCATTGGAGCACTGCATACACGGAACAGCTACGTTCGTTTCCCCCGGTTGCCCCTCATTAACTGTTACCACACGGATGCGTGCAATCCCAGGGGGAACATTATTCTCGTTCTTGCATGCAATTTCACAACCACCGCACTCAATACAGCGTTTTGTGTCCACATAAAACTTCATCCTTGCGGGTGCGTGTTTCCCTTCTGGTCCAGAGGCTGAACGGGTAGGGACGGTTACATTTGTTGTTGCCATTTTCCTTCTCCGATATCAGGCCTTCATTATTCTGCAAAGACCAGTTTTTGTTTCTTGCATCTGAGTGATGCGGTCATAACCATAGTTCATTACCGTATTTGCAGACTCTCCCATTCCATAAGGGACATACCCTTCAGGATATTTGTCTGACAGGTCCTTTCCATTAAAGACACCACCCCAATGGAAAGGCAGGTATATCATGTCAGGACTTACCCTTCTAGTAACCTTTGCCTTAACTTTGATACGGCTTGGCTCTGAATCAGTATCCTCAGGAGATTCAACCCAAATCCAGTCGCCATGCCTGATGCGATTGTCATTTGCTAGGCGAGGATGTAATTCTGCGTACATTTCAGGCTGCAATTCTACGAGCCACTGGCAATTACGTTCACTGTTTCCGCCTCCTTCAAATTCAACCTGCCTGCCTGAAGAAAGAATNAGAGGNTATTTTTTGACCCAATCAGCCTTCTGCAGACTCTTAAAAAGTGTTGGAACGCGATAATGATCCTTAACATCATCGTAGGTGACCCAATCCGTAATAAGGTCCGGTCTGGGACTGTGAATAGGTTCGCGGTGTTTCGGCACTGGATCATCCTTAAAGGTCCATACATGGAAGCGGGCGCGGCCATTTCCGTATGGAGCCAAACCTTTGGCTATCGCATCTTCAAACACTTTACCGGTTAAATCTGTCTTCCAGTTCTTCATTTCCGCATATCCCTTATTTATGGAACTGGCAACGGGTGCAGATCCATTCCCGGCAAGCAAGGTCCTGCCATCAGGCGACTTGGTTCCCCACCTAGCACGGAATCCCATACCTCCTTTTGCCACTGGAATGCTTGTTCGATAAAGGATGTGTGAACCAGGATGTTTTTCCGTCCAGCAAGGCCATGGAAGACCCCATTGCTCACCGTCACATGGACCTCCTTCTGCGATCTTAGTCTTAAGGTCGAAGGCATGCCCCCATTCCTGTTGACGTTTCATCCGTTCAACAGTTTGACCTGTCATCCCAATGGTACGCATGCCAAGGTTCCACTCTCGAGTGATGTCCTCGGGCAGCTGTTTCCATGGTCCATTTCTACTCTTTTTGTACTCCTTGCCAAAGCCCAGACGTTCAGCGAGATCAATTACAATATCAAGATCCTTCCGTGATTCCCAAACCGGTTTAACAACCTGGTTGCGCCACTGGATATCTCTGTTGGAGTTTGTCACCGATCCTGCTTGCTCGTATACAGTTGCAGCTGGTAGGATGTACACCCCATCCTTGCGATCAGGTAGGATGGAGGTTGTAGTCACAAAAGGATCAATATCAACAAGAAGATCTACTTTATCCAGAGCTTTCTTTACCCGATCCATTTGTGATTGACTGTTGCAGGAATGACCCCAGTAGAAGGCCGCATGGACATTAACATCCTGCCCAAGCTCCTTTTTATCCATCAGCACACCTTCGTACCAGCGGGCTACGGTAAACCCTTTCTTGCCCATTATCTTCTCATCCTTGAAGCGTGATTTCATCCAATCATGTTCCACACCCCAGACATTCGACCAATGTTTATAGGCAGAGTTAACACCCAAACCATAGTAACCTGGCAGTGTATTTGAGAGCACACCAAGATCTGTGGCTCCCTGGACATTATCGTGTCCGCGGAATATATTACAACCACCTCCAGGCTTGCCCATGTTACCCAGTACTAATTGCAGAGCAGCGTATGATCGAGTGTTTGAGGTACCATTGGCATGCTGAGTTCCGCCCATGGCCCATATGAGTGTGCCTGGTCGGTTTTCAGCCATCAGCCGAGCTGCATGCTCTATATCTGCTACAGGTACCCCTGTAATGTCAGACACAGTCTCAAGATCATAGCGCTTCAGTTCTTCTTTCAAGTCACTGTATCCATAAGTACGGTCATTGATCATGCTCTTGTCTTCCCAGCCATTTTTCAAGATAACATTAATGAGGCCATAGATTAAGGCTACATCCGTACCTGAACGAAATTGTACATTTTTATTGGCAAATGCTGATGTTTGAGTAAAACGCGGGTCCGCAACAATGATTTGCGCTTTGTTCTCCTCTTTCGCTGCTAAAATATGCTGCATCGCGATTGGGTGCGAGGTGCAGACATTTTCTCCGATAATGAAAACACATTTACTGTTTCGGATGTCGTTCATGGAGTTTGTCATTGCCCCNTAACCCCAAGTATTAGCAATCCCGGCCACAGTGGTGGAGTGACATATTCGGGCCTGATGGTCAATGTTGTTTGTGCCCCAGAAGGCAGCGAATTTTCGCAAAGCATACGACATCTCATTATTGTGATGCGCTGACCCGAGAATCATCAAGGCATCCGGTCCATGCTTCTTTCGAATATCCTTCAGCTTGGAGCTTATCTCACCCATTGCTGTATCCCAACTAAGTCGTTTCCATTTTCCACCTTCGAGCTTCATTGGGTACTTCAAACGTTTTTCGCTGATCACATGCTCCCTTGCTGCGGCACCTTTGGAACATAAGCTACCCTGGTTTATAGGATGTTCAAACCACGGCTCAATGCTCACCCAAGTGTCGTTTTCAACTTCTGCAATAAAACCGCAACCTACAGCACAATTTCCACAAATTGTTTTTATTTGCGTCAGATTACGTGGATCTTTTACAGCCCCTGAAGCTTTTGCCTCCCTTACTAGAGAAGGGCCCATAGCTGCTAATCCAATCCCCATTCCTGCAGCGGTAATAAAACCACGGCGGCTTACACTGGGTTGGAGGCTGTCTGTAAAAGCAGAATCCAGGTTCTGCCCTTCACTCTGTATAACTCTTGAAAGTTTCATAATCCTCCTAGGATTTTAGGTGTATAGGGTTTTATAATAACGCTCTGCTTCTTCAGTCCGTCGATATAAAATAGGACCTTTGGAAGTGCCTGAGCCTATCTCTCCTTCTGCTTTCGCAAAGGCTTTACCTGCGGTCAGCATTGTCGCCGAAGTGGCTCCCGCTGCTACAAGTACTCCCTTAAGAAAGCCTCTTCTGCCCGAACTTTTTTTGTGTTTCCATATCCCAATCTCCTTCCATTCAGAAAGTTTTCTTGNTTAAAAAAGCCTTAACGGCAATTGNAAACAACTACCCTACCGCGGAAGAGTAGCCTATTATAACAACCCAGTCTGTTTTGATTCTATAGCGGAGTATACAGACTCAATTTATTAAATTAGCTAACGCAGGCAATGGAATCACAAATGATGCTTCCATCTTCGTTTGTAGAGGCGACCTCTATCTCCACCTCATATCCTTCTTCAAGGTCTTCCAATTCCCCGCCCATTAGACCAACTGTTTCATCTTCAATCACCTCCACATTTGTTCGCAACGCGAAATTGACTGTAATCTCATTGCCATTTTCCTCAACAATCAATGCTGAGCGGTTAGCAACATCAAGATGCCTTATTCTTCCTTCAATCATTGTTCTTACCCCAATTTTGAAAATTAAACACCTTATTCACTTATTCCGATGCAAATTTATTGGATATAATTAGTACTTGCTAATTAAATTAAAAGTGAGCTAAATTTTAGTGTATATTGATAAATAACTAGATTCATTACCAATAGCAACCATTGAACGCACAGCATATAACTTCATTAAAAGGTTGTCAACAAAAAAATGCACTTACCCTAATTTTTTTTAAATTATATTTTTTATTCTTATAATATCAGTAAATTATACTGTAATTATTTTTTGTTATGAGTATTGATTATCAGTTTAACTGGATAAAAGTGTTAAATCTTTTAAATTTTTTATAATAATATCTCTGAAACGAAAATCTACAATATTTTATAACAGATCAATTGATTTTTTACAGTTGGTTCTCCTTAAATACTGAAATGCTTTATAATCAATTCCTGTTGATTCAAACTAAAAATACTTCACATTTAGACACACCACCAACAACCTTTCACCACCATTCTTGCAAACCAATCCATTTGATGTTATAAAGTTAGCATTCAAAAATAAATTTCACAAAACGTTGTAAGACCCAGAATAATCATCTTCATTTCCTACTCAATATTTTTAATTTTATTTTATTGGTTAGTGAAAAGAAATAGGATTCTTTTAATGATGTGAAACTCTTAAATCTCAAATTAAAATAATAACCAAATATATTTAAATGTCCAGTATTCAAGGGGTTCTATATTTAAGGAATGAAAAAGAAGAATTAAGATGGTTTGAGGATGTTGATCCTAAAACTGAAGATGGAAAATATGTAGGACAAATTAAAAATGGTGAGCCTTGTGGTCATGGAACATTCACTTATCCAAATGGAGAAAAATATGTAGGTGAATGGAAGGATGGGAAAAGACATGGCCAAGGAACATACAACGATTCTGATGGCAGAAAATATGAAGGTGAATGGAATGACGGAGCAGGAGAAGGTAGTGGAAGGATCACTTGGACTAATGGGAACAAATATGAGGGAGAGGTCAAGGATGGTGATATGGTGGGTCAAGGGATATTTTATTGGTTTGATGGAGATAAGTATACAGGGGAATACAAGGGTGGGAGAAGGCATGGTCAAGGATCATACACTCATCTTGATGGGAGAAAATATGAAGGACAATGGAAAGATGGTAAAATAAATGGTCAAGGAACCTACACTTACCCTGATGGGAGAAAATATGAAGGACATTGGAAGAATGCAAAATTATATGGCCAAGGAGTCTACATTGGATTTTATGGAGAAAAGTATGAAGGGAAATGGAAGCATGGGATTTATCATGGTAAAGGGATATACACTTTTTCTGATGGGATAAAATGGATAGGTGAATGGAGAGAAGATAAACCCTGGAATATCACAGAATACAGCAAAGATGGAAAAATAAATGGAAAAATGGTGAATGGAGTACAACAGTAAATAACTAGCTAAAAGCAAGTCTATCATCTCCTTTGATTCAATCCCAGTTAATATTAAGATTCTTCAAACGTCAAAAACTTGCTCCAATGGCCACTCAATTAACTCTTGTAATGAAACAAAATACTGTCAGATGCTGCAAGCTAGGTAAAACCCATTCACTAAATAAACTTAGATAGGCATAAACTAATCAAATCTCTGCTATTCATACCACATTTATTTCATTTCTATTTAGTCTTTTAAAGTAATGAATCATTCTAAGTTTCCTTGAAAAGAGAAACATTTATTCCTAATATTACTAACAAAATAATGAAATGTCTGGAAATCCAGTAGATCAATTATTGAATAATGTGGGATCGTATGAAGGTGAATACAGGGACGGGAAATATCATGGTCAAGGAATTTACAGTTATCCTGATGGTTCAATGTATGAAGGAAAATGGAAGGATGGGGAAAAACACGGTCAAGGGATATTAAACTTCACCTGGTGGGAACAAATATGTGGGGAAATTCAAGAATGGAGCATTTCATGGTAAAGGTGTCTGCACTTATGTTGATGGAACAAAATACGTTGGGGAATTCCTATTTGGAGAATATAGTGGGCATGGCACACATACTTATTCTGATGGTGCGAAGTATGAAGGTGAATTCAAGGATGGGCAGCCACAAGGTCAAGGAATCTTCGCTAAACCTGATGGAACAAAGTATGTAGGAGAATTCAAGGATGGAAAATTTTGTGGTCAAGGCACACAGGGGATAGGCCTGATGGAACGATGTATGAAGGTGAATTCAAGGATGGGG